>JACKQG010000455.1_pt1 | contig 59692 bp, 58 predicted proteins | sample 8237621 | NCBI WGS metagenome assembly JACKQG01 (sample SAMN15677084, study PRJNA649215) | marine metagenome | biome: marine; feature: Black Sea; material: saline water; isolation source: suspended particulate matter (SPM) from the Black Sea western gyre | collected 2013-06-09/2013-06-10 | depth... | reverse complement strand
ATTTTTGTTCGATGCTAAACGCTTAACCTCCTGCAAATATCCATCAGACAGGGCTATGAGATAATTTCTTTTAACGGGCTGAACTATTACTAATAAACAAGAGAAAACAAAATAATGAAAGATTTAAAACCATGAAAGATTTAAAACCTGGACAGATTGTTACAGAGCTGGACAAATATATTATTGGTCAGAAGGATGCCAAAAAATCAGTTGCCATTGCCCTTAGAAACAGATGGAGAAGACGACAGGTTGACAAAGATCTTCAAGATGAGATCGCTCCAAAAAACATTATATTGATAGGCCCAACTGGTGTGGGAAAGACCGAAATAGCTAGAAGGCTTGCCAATTTGACGGATTCTCCTTTTTATAAAGTGGAAGCTTCCAAGTTTACCGAAGTTGGATATGTGGGCCGGGATGTTGAATCCATGATCAGGGATATTGTGGAACTGACTTTGAACGATTTAAGAACCAGGCAGCAGGATGCGGTACAGGAGAAAGCAGCCAGCATAGCCGAAGAAAGGCTTTTGGATATTTTACTGCCCCCATCTTCAAAAAATGCAGCAAGCATATCAAATGATCTTGATATTATTACAACGGGGCAGGGGGGTGATCAGGATCAACCAAAGGCATCTACCCGGGAAAAACTAAGGAAAATGCTGCGAGCCGGAAAGCTTGATTCAAGACAAATAGACCTTGAGGTTGTAGACAAATCCTCTCCCATAGTTGAGATTTTTTCCAATTCAGGTATTGAGGAGATGGGAATTAATGTCAAGGATATGCTGGGAAATTTGATGCCCAAAAATATCAAGCGACGTAAGGTAAAAATTAAAGATGCCATAAAACTTTTGACACAGGAGGAAGCAGCCCATCTTGTTGACATGGAGCAAATAAAGACAGAAGCAGTAGCAATGGTGGAGCAGTCCGGGATTATTTTTATTGATGAAATCGATAAAATTGTGGGCAAAGAAAAAAGTTATGGGCCTGAAGTTTCAAAAGAAGGGGTTCAAAGAGATCTTTTGCCCATTGTTGAAGGAAGCTCCGTTCCAACAAAGTATGGTATTGTAAAAACCGATCATATCCTGTTTATCGCTTCCGGTGCATTTCATATGTCAAAACCCTCGGACCTGATCCCGGAACTGCAGGGAAGGTTTCCCATAAGAGTAGAACTAAATTCTCTGGGTGCCCATGAATTTACAAGAATTTTAACTGAACCTAAAAATGCTCTTGTGCTTCAATATATTGCCCTGCTGAGAACAGAAGGTATAGAAATTGAGTTTACTGAATGCGCCGTTGAAAAAATTGCCGCCATTGCAGAGAAAGTCAATTCCACAACAGAGAATATCGGTGCAAGAAGGCTTCATACTATAATGGAAAAGCTTTTGGAAGATATTCTTTTTAAGGCACCTGATATAGAAGAAAAACAGATTACCATTGATGCATCTTTTGTGGAAAACCAATTAATGAGCATTGTTGAAAATGAAGATTTATCAAGGTACATCCTATGAAGAACAGTGTTGCTGAAATACTTATTGAGGCTTTGCCCTATATAAAAAGATTTTCCGGCAAGACCATTGTGGTGAAATATGGCGGTCATGCCATGAAGGATGAAAATCTTAAAAAGGATTTTGCCAATGACATCACCTTGTTAAAATACATCGGGGTGAATCCCGTTGTGGTTCATGGCGGTGGTCCCCAGATCAATAAGGTTCTGGATTCCATGGGAATTACATCCAAATTTATCCGGGGCATGAGATATACAGATGATGAAACCATGGATGTGGTTGAGATGGTTTTAGGTGGTAAAGTTAACAAGGATATTGTTTCAGGGATCAACCGGCAGGGGGGAAAAGCTGTGGGATTAACGGGAAAAGACGGCATGCTGATTACTGCAGAGAAGATGACCATATATTTTCAGGAGGATGAAAACAAACCACCTGAAATCATAGATCCCGGCATGGTGGGCAATGTGTCCAGCATTAATCCCGATATTATTCATACCCTGACTGCCAAAGGGTTTATTCCAGTTATAGCACCGGTTGGGGTTGGCAAAAATGGTGAAACATATAATATCAATGCTGATCTTGTTGCATCAAAGATTGCAGCAGCTTTAAATGCAGAACGTCTGATCCTTGTTACAGATGTGGATGGCGTGCTGGATATGGATAAAAAACTCATTTCTTCTGTGGATGCAGCAACCATTAAAGAGATGATAAGCACAGGACAGATTAAAGGTGGAATGATCCCCAAGGTTGAATGTGCATTGGATGCACTAACAAACGGTGTGAAAAAGTCTCACATTATCAACGGGAAATTGCCCCATGCTGTATTGCTTGAGTTATTTACGGATTCCGGTATTGGTACCCAGGTCTTTGTAGAATAACCTTTAAATAAAAGAGATTTGAAAGTGGATTCAATTAAAAAAACAGATAACTTTGTATTTCAAACTTATCAAAGACAAGGCAAAGCATTTGTTAAGGGCCAGGGAGTTTTTCTCTGGGATGAGGATGGAAAAAAATACACAGATTTTTTAGCCGGGATTGCTGTTGTAAGTCTTGGGCACTGCCATCCTAAAATCACAGAGGCCATTCAAAGACAGGCATCCACCCTTGTTCACGTGTCTAACCTTTTTTATACCATGCCCCAGGCAGATCTTGCATCAAAGCTTTGTGAAAAAAGTTTTGCAGACAGGGTATTTTTTGCCAATTCAGGTGCAGAGGCCAATGAGGCTGCCATAAAACTTAGCAGGCGATATTTTCAAAAAAAAGGGGAAAAGAACCGATTTAAGATCATCACCATGGAACAATCTTTTCATGGGCGGACCATGGCCACCTTGAGCGCCACAGGACAGGATAAAATCAAGGATGGATTTTATCCGCTGCTTAAAGGATTCGCTTATGTTCCCTTTAATGATATTGATGCCTTGAAAAATGAAATCGATGAAACTGTCTGTGCCATCATGTTAGAACCAGTGCAGGGAGAAGGCGGAGTTATTCCTGCAGATCCTGATTATCTTATCGCAGTAAGAGAACTTTGCAATGATAAGAAAATTTTATTGATTTTTGATGAGATTCAGTGTGGCATGGGACGATGCGGCACTCTGTTTGCACATGAACTTTATGGTATCACACCCGATATTATGACCCTTGCAAAGGCTCTTGGCAATGGTCTTCCCATAGGTGCCATGCTGGCAACCCAGGATGCGGCAACGGGGTTTGATTTTGGAAGTCATGCCACTACTTTTGGCGGAACCCCCCTTGCCACGGCAGCAGGTCTGGAGGTGGTGAATATTATCAGTAAAGAGATCTTTCTGGATAAAGTTTGTCAAATTGGTGAATATTTTAATGAAGAATTGAAAAAACTCAAAGAAAAACACACAAGAGTTCTTGATGTCAGGGGGAAAGGCCTTTTGCTGGGCATGGAACTTGATAAGGATGCCGGTTCTATAGTAGTAGAATTATTTAAAAAAGGTTTTATAATAAATGGAATCCAGGATAAAATTTTAAGATTTGTCCCACCATTAATTATAGAAAAACAAGAAATTGACAGGCTGATAAAAGAATTGGACAGCCTTTTATAATTTAGGAGATTGTTGTGAAAAAAGATTTATTATCTCTTCTGGATCTTGAAAAAGATGACTTTGAAAATCTGTTTGCCCGTGCGATCCAGTTAAAGGAAAGATATAGCAGGGGTATCCTTGATAAAGTATTGACGGGAAAGAGTCTGGGCTTGATCTTTGATAAAAAGTCAACCCGGACAAGGGTAGCCTTTGAAACAGCAATGATTCAGCTTGGGGGTCATCCCATCTACATGAGTACCCAGGATACTCAGATTTCCAGGAATGAACCGGCCAAGGATACAGCAAGGGTTCTTTCAAGATATGTTGATTGTCTTGCCATGAGAACCTTTGACCACTCTCTGGTTGAAGAGTTTGCTCAAAACTCAACCATTCCCGTGATTAATGCCCTTACGGATTCTTTTCATCCCTGCCAGATATTGAGTGATATTATGACTATAATTGAACAAAAAGGGGGATATAAGAATATAAAAATTGCCTGGGTGGGAGACGGGAATAATGTGGTTAATTCCTGGATCAATGCTGCAAGCATTCTCGGGCTTGACCTGGTTGTAGCATGTCCGGAAAATTATAGTGTAAATCCTCATATCATTGAACCGGCATTGGTTAAAGAGAAAAGCAATATTGTTTTTACAAATGATCCCAAAGAGGCGGTTAAAAATGCAGATGTGGTTTATACTGATGTCTGGGCAAGCATGGGGGATGAAGATGAATTATCTAAACGGATCATTGCCTTTAAAGGATTTCAGGTAAATAAAGACCTGTTATCCATGGCAAAAAAGGACGTGGTGGTGATGCATTGCCTGCCTGCTCACCGGGGTGAAGAAATTGCAGAAGATGTTCTGGAGGATAAGAATTGTGTGTTCTGGGATCAGGCAGAGAACAAAAGACATATGCATAAAGCCATTCTGGAAAGTTTGATTTTAGGTAATTAAAGCAAATATAATAAGGAATTCAATATACAATGAATGAAAAACTCTGGGGCGGACGATTTTCCGAAAGCACGGATGATTTGGTTGAAAAATTCAATGCATCCATTGATGTTGACAAACGGCTTTATGAAAGCGATATTGAAGGAAGCATTGCCCATGTAAAAATGATGGCTAAAGAATCCATTATACCCGAGACTGATGCCAGGACCATTATTGAAGGTCTTGAAAAGGTAAGAAAGAAAATTGAGGATAATGAAATTGCCTTTTCCGCCAGACTTGAAGACATTCATATGCATATTGAAGATGCTCTTGGAAAAGAGGTCGGCGATGTGGGGAAAAAGCTTCATACAGGACGTAGCCGTAATGATCAGGTTGCTCTGGACGTGAGGATTTATTTAAAAAAAGAGACAAGACTCATTATAGACCTTTTAACGGGTTTTCAAAAAGCCCTTGTCACAATGGCCCAAAAGCACCTGGATGTGATCATGCCCGGGTATACGCATCTTCAAAGGGCTCAACCCGTTCTGTTTTCCCATCATCTGATGGCATATTATGAAATGTTCAAACGGGATATACAAAGATTTGAAGATTGTTTTAAAAGAATTGATGTCATGCCTCTGGGTGCGGCAGCGCTTGCAGGCACGACTTATCCGTTGAATCGTGAATTTACAAGAGAACTGCTTTGTTTTTCAAAAGTTTCAGATAACAGCATTGATGCTGTGTCAGACAGGGATTTTGTCATGGAGTTCATCTCCCATGCATCCATTGCCATGATTCATTTTTCAAGGCTTTCCGAAGAGATGATTCTCTGGTCTTCCTCTGAATTTTCTTTTATTACCATCTCAGACTCTTTTACCACGGGCTCCAGTATCATGCCCCAAAAAAAGAATCCTGATGTGGCAGAACTGGTAAGAGGTAAAACAGGACGGGTTTTGGGTAACCTTGTTAATATCCTTACCCTGATGAAATCATTGCCCCTGGCATACAATAAAGATCTGCAGGAAGACAAGGAACCTTTGTTTGATACAGTGGATACGCTCAAAATCTGTACTGATGTCTATACCCGGATGTTTGGAAATATTAAGATCCATAAAGACACAATGTATAATGCCTGCAAACAGGGGTTTTTAAATGCCACTGATCTTGCTGATTATCTGGTGTCAAAGGGTATGATATTTCGACAGGCCCATTCAGTGGCAGGGCAGGCCGTTGCCCATGTCCTGGACCAGGGAAAAGAACTCGATGATATGACCATTGAAGAGTTTAAAGCCTTAAGTGAGCTGATAGAAAAAGATGTCTATGAATTTATTAAAATTGAAAAAACGATTTCAAGACGGATCACCTATGGGGGAACCGGCTTTGATAATGTTAAACAGGCAGTTAAAAAAGCAGCAGTGGAGCTTGGTTTACAATGAAAAATCAGAGAGCCGTCATTCAGTCCTTAATTGTATTGTCTGGAATCATTATCCTGACGTTTTCAGGATGCGGGAAAAAAGGCCTTCCTTTGGCGCCTGAAATAAAAGGACAAAAAATTTCAGCTCCGTTTGATTTGAAATATATTTCTGACGACAAAGAAATTATTCTCTCATGGAATCATAAGGTTGACATAGAGAAAGCTTTTGTAAAGCCCAGGGATTTTGAAATCTTTATGGCTAAAAAAACTATTGAAGCCTGTGTTGGATGTCCTTTTGAGTTTAAGACAATTGGGATTGTTTCCATGCCTTTCATGGAATTTATTTTTAAAATTGAAAAAGGGTTTAAATATTATTTCAGGGTTCAGGCCATAGGGGACGACAATATAAGAAGCGAGTATTCAAAAACGGTTCAATTTGAGTCTAAATGAAAATTGATCAGCATATTGTTTATTTAAGTATTGGTTCAAATATTGGAGACAAGAAAAAGAATCTAAATGATGCAACAGCCATCTTAAACCGCCATGATAAGATTGATGTGGTTGATGTATCATCCTTTTATAAAACAGAACCACAGAATTTTACAGACCAGGACTGGTTTGTAAACGCAGCTTTGAAAATTAGGACGGCATTGACTCCTGAAGATTTGATCGCTGTTATAAAAACCTTGGAAAAAGATCTGGATAAGGATGGGAAACCATTCAGGTTTGGTCCCAGGATTATTGATATAGATATTGTTTATTATGATAATCTAGTTCTCAAAACCAGACATCTTGAAATCCCACACCCAAGAACGCATGAAAGGTGTTTTGTATTAATACCCATTTGTGATATAGGAGCTCATACAATCCATCCGGTTTTAAATTTACGATCAGATGACTTATTAAAAAAAATAGAAAAACAAGAAACCCAGAAGGTGATTCTTTTGGATAAGGAGGTTTAAAGTGAAGTTTTTTATAGACACGGCTAATATTGACCAGATTAAAGATGCCAATGATATGGGCATGATTGACGGGGTAACCACCAACCCTTCTTTAATAGCTAAAGAAGATGGAGAGTTTAAAGAAATTATAGCTGACATTTGTAAGATTGTTAAGGGCCCTGTCAGTGCAGAAGTTATCAGCCTTGCCTATGAAGGCATGGTAAAAGAAGCAAGAGACTTGGCAAAAATAGCAGATAATATTGCCGTTAAAATCCCCATGACCGTTGAAGGATTAAAAGCTGTAAAGACCCTTTCTAATGAAGGCATTAAAACAAATGTGACATTGATTTTTTCAGCACTTCAGGCATTAATGGCAGCAAAAGCAGGTGCCACATTTGCAAGCCCATTTATCGGCCGGCTGGATGACCTTGCCCAGGAAGGAATGGGATTGATTGAAGAGATTGTTCAAATTTATGCCAATTATGATTTTGATACCCAGATTATAGTGGCCAGTATCAGAAATCCTCTCCATGTTTTGGATTCAGCCCTTCTGGGTGCAGATATTGCCACCATTCCATACGGAGTTTTAAAGAAACTTGCATCTCATCATATGACGGATAAAGGGATTGATGCCTTTATGGCAGACTGGAATAACCAGAAGGTCACACGTAAAAAGAACGGATAATTTAAGATGACAGGGTTTGATAAAATAAAAAATATTGTCCTAACACCCAATTTTATGACCTTATCCAGAATTGTTGCGGTTCCTGTGATTGTAATGCTTTTATTATATGAAACAAAAATTACAACCTTTAGTGCTGCCATTCTTTTTTCAGCAGCATCTATTACTGATTATCTTGACGGGTATCTTGCCAGGACCAGAGGATTGGTTACAAAATTAGGTAAAATCCTTGATCCTATGGCAGATAAACTTCTGGTTTCTTCAACATTGGTGATGCTGGTGTCCTTAGGATTTATGCCGGCCTGGATTGCCTGCATCATTATTGGAAGAGAACTTGCAGTGACCAGTTTAAGGTGTGTTTTGATTGAAAATTGCCAGGACGTTGCAGCTTCGTGGCTTGGAAAATATAAGACTGGTTTCCAGATCGCAGCCATAATACCATTGACCATGCATTACAATTATATCGGCATTAACTTTAATGCCATTGGTATTTTTTTTCTTTATGGCGCATTGATTTTTACTATCTGGTCCGGGCTTGATTATTTTATCAAGGCGAGAAAATTTCTTTTGTTTTAAATTGATATGGACAAATTTGATATTGACAAATTCAGTGTCTGAGTATATAAAATTCTTTTGTTTGCTGGGCGGGAATAACTCAGTGGTAGAGTGCGACCTTGCCAAGGTCGAAGTCGCGGGTTCAACTCCCGTTTCCCGCTCCATAAAACAAGGCGGCTTGGCCAAGTGGTAAGGCGACGGCCTGCAAAGCCGTTATTCTCCGGTTCAAATCCGGAAGCCGCCTCCATAATAAATTCAAGGGTCTTGGAAGTTTTTCAGGACCCTTTTTTTATGCATCTAAATTGATTCCACCCCCTCACACTACGAAATTGAGCATTTTTAGAAGAAATTTAAACTTTTCACCCCTTATCAGCGGGTGAAGTAAAATGCTGCAAGCTGATAAGGGGTGAATTTTTGATGATGTTTGACAAACAACTTCAAATTTAGTATGCGATCTTAAGCTATAATGTTCCAAGGAAAAGCCAAACATGCTGAAATAAAAGAACTTTCAAGGGAGGGGAAAATGTCAAAAAAATTTTTAGCAACTTTAATGTTGGTTGTACTAAGCTTATTTTTAGGGATAATAGATGTAAATGCTGAAGCAACTCTGGATTCAAACCTGACGATAAGCATACCGTGCGTGAATGTTAGCAGCAATTTTTTTCAATGCGATTTATTGAAATATGACAATTCAGCTGATCCAACAGGATACTATTGGCAACTTTCCAACAATGTGTTGGCAGCCAGTGATGATGGGGATTGCTCCAGCGTAGACAATAACTTAATTATTACCTTACCGACTGTTGACGTGTATGGTTCAAAATATAGTGTGATATTGAATTATTATCCTAACGCTTTGGATTCGACTGGACTTTATTGGACTTTGGGAAGTGCAACACCAAAGACTAACACAACATTTTCATTATCAAGCCAGAATTTTACAAGCAGCGGTATTATACCGTTGCTTCATGCTTGCACTTCTACTGGGGGATCAAATATTTCTCCACAGCTATCCTGGAATAATCCTCCCCAGGGCACTGCAAGTTTTGCTTTAATCATGGATGACGAAGACAGTCCTTGTGGAACCGGGGATAATGCATGCAAGCACTGGGGGGTCTTTAATATACCAAGCTCTGTAAATAGCTTTCAAGCCAACCAGGATATTGCTTCAATCAGCGGTCTAACCGAAGGAAAGAACTGGGAAGGTAATATAGGGTATGCAGGGCCATGTCCACCCAACCAGCACACCTACAAATTTACGATTTACGCATTGGGCTCTGGTATGCCCACTATCGGGGCAGGTGTGCCAATGACCAGAAGCCAGTTTTCAAATACTTATGCTTCTTATATTATAGGTTCGGCAACAATACAGGGAACTTTTACCCCTTAATTATTTTCCATGCCGGACTGAAAGAATGATCCCAGTCTTATAACCGGTAGCGGTTCCATAAAACGACTGCGTACAGAACACCAAATGAAATATATTTTATGAAACAGGAATTAAAGAAAGTGGCATAAGAAAATCTTCGGGTTCTGGCTGATTTTTTCTACGCCCTGCAGGCGCTTAAAAAGTAAGGCCAGACCAGGTAAGGGTTTCGATTTTTTATTTTTTTAAAAAAAGATTTAGAGTTTATTTTAGCATTGAAATTGTTCGGGCTTTGGGATCCACCGCAATCATGAGTAGGCCCCCGGCTTTGCCGGGGAGACTCCCTAAGTTTGACTTCTGATACATTATTTTTTCTTTGGGGTTTTTAATAAATGTATTGAAAACAAGGATGGAAACATCATATGATCGGCAAGGATTGTTAATTAACAAGCGATTTGGTGATAATTAATTAGGAGGTGTTAATAATGAAGATTTTGGTAGGATATAAGGGAACAGATGTTGGTAAGGATTTGATGGATATAGCGGTTAAGCATGCAAAGGCCTTTAATGGCGAAATTCTGATTGTAACCTCTATGAAAGGCGGAGATAAAACAGAAGGGCAGGAATTCGTTAATGCTGAAAAAAATCTTGACCAGGCAAAAGCATATTTTGATGATTTTGGGGTTAAGAGCCAAACCCATCTATTGGTCCGGGGTTTTGAAGCAGGAGAAGATATTGTGAGGTTTGCCCAGGAAAAAAATATTGATGAAATCATCATTGGTGTTCGAAGCCGTTCAAAAGTGGGGAAATTGATTTTTGGATCTACGGCCCAGGTTGTTATCCTTGATGCACATTGCCCCGTTCTCACTGTAAAATAAAGGCCTGATGGAACTTATTAAATGCTTTAAAGCACTTTCTGATAATACCCGTCTCAGGTTGCTGTATGTGTTGCAGCAATATGAGCTCAATGTTAATGAAATCGTTCTGGTTGTGGATATGATACAATCCGGTGTTTCAAGGCATTTGAAGATCCTTTTGGATTCAGGACTGTTAACATCCCGCAGGGACGGAAGCTTTACATATTATTTTGCAGCTAAAAATGACACAACCAGATCCTTGATCCAGCTGCTTGAAAAAAATCTTGGTCATAAAGATATTACCCGCCGGGACCTGGAAAAATCCAGGGAAATGATCAAGATCCGTCAATACAGAACAAAACGGTTTTTCAGACATATCGCACCCCAGTGGGATAGATTGAAAAAAGAGGTGTTTGGCAATTTTGATCTGAATTCCATGATTAAAGAAAAAGTGATTTTTAATGGCAATGTTGCAGATCTGGGTTGCGGAACCGGAGAACTTATTGAAAGACTTTCCAAAGAAATATCACATAATTTTATAGGCATTGACTATTCCCCTGAGATGCTGGAGCAGGCAAGATTAAGACTTTCAGGGATAAATAATGCAGAGTTAAGACTGGGCGAGCTTGAACATCTTCCAATGAAAAATGAAGAAATTGATACTGCCATAATGAATATGGTGTTACACCATATTTCACAACCTGAACTGCCAATTGCTGAAGCCTACAGGGTTCTTAAACCAGAAGGCCTTTTTATCCTGTCTGATTTTCAAAAACATGATCAGAAAAACATTAATGAGATCATGGGTGGCTCATGGTTTGGATTTGAAAAAGAAAAAATAAAGACCTGGCTGACAGACACAGGTTTTCATCTCAGGACGATTGATTCTTACCCTGTAAATCATGGGTTGACCATTAATGTGTTCACAGCACAAAAATAAACAATTCAAGGAGGAATTATGATCATTCCAATAATTCTGGCAGGCGGGTCAGGCACAAGGCTGTGGCCATTATCAAGACAGCTTTATCCAAAACAGCTGATTGATATATATAATGAAAAAACCATGCTGCAAAATACAGTGTTGAGGCTCCAGGGGCTTGAAATGATAGGTTCTCCCATTGTCGTATGTAATGAAGATCATCGATTTATGACAGCAGACCAATTAAAAAATATAGAGATAGACTCCCTGGCCATTATCCTGGAACCCGTCGGGAGAAATACAGCACCTGCCATTGCCCTTGCAGCTTTGAAAGCAATGCAGCATGAAGAAGATCCCATACTTCTTGTGTTGCCAGCTGATCATGTGATTGAAAAAAAACTTGATTTTCATGCCGCCATAAAGGCAGGGCTCACATATGCTGAAAAAGACTATTTGATAACATTCGGGGTTATCCCTGATTCTCCTGAAACCGGATTTGGTTATATAAAAAAGGGAAAGCTTTTGGAATCCGAGACAGGTGCTTCCAAAATTGAGAGATTTGTTGAAAAGCCAGATCTTGATACAGCCAAAAAATTATTTGATTCCGGATCATACTGCTGGAATTCAGGAATGTTTATGTTCAAGGCATCAGCAATTATAAAGGAGCTTGAAACCCTTGCACCAGATATTATGATGCCGTGTAAAGGCTTAATAGAAGCAGGTGTTCAGGATCTGGATTTTTTCCGGATAAGCCTTGAAGGATTTAAAGACATCCCGTCTGATTCCATTGATTATGCTGTAATGGAAAAAACCTCAAAAGGAATCGTGATTCCCTTTGATGCAGGGTGGAATGATTTGGGATCATTTGATGCCCTGTGGCAGGCGGGTAAAAAGGATGAAAATTTGAACGTCATAAAGGGAGATGTTCTGACCCATGATGTCAAAGGGTCATATATTAATTCTGAAAGCAGCCTTATTGCAGCGGTTGGCATTGAAAATTTTGTTATTGTGGAAACAAAGGATGCGATTCTGGTATCTCCCCGGAACCAGGTTCAGGATGTTAAAAAAATTGTAAAGCAGTTAAAGGATAATAACCGGAATGAAATTATCAGCCATAGGAAAGTTTACAGGCCCTGGGGCAGTTATGAGACAGTTGATTCCGGACACAGATTTCAGGTAAAGAGAATTACAGTTAACCCGGGAGCAAAGCTGTCACTGCAAAAGCATTTTCACCGTGCTGAGCACTGGACTGTTGTTTCAGGTGCTGCCACAGTCACCAGGGGAGAAGAGGAGATGCTTCTTAAAGAAGATGAATCCACCTATATCCCTTTAGGAACCCTGCACAGGTTAGAGAATCCCGGAAAGATACCCCTTGAGCTCATTGAAGTTCAGTCCGGCTCGTACCTGGGTGAGGATGATATTGTCAGGTTTGATGATGTTTATGGAAGAAAAAAGGATTGATTCCTTTTATAAAACAATTCTTTTATGACAAAAACTATTGCAAAGCAAATAAAAATATTTAACACTAAGATTAATTACGGAGCTGGTCCATGACTGATGAAATCTCACAAAGCATGAAAGGAAAATTTCTCCTTGCAATACCCGGGCTTCCTGATCCCAATTTTTCCCAGACAGTGACATGCATGTGTGAACATAATGAATTCGGTGCCCTTGGTTTTATTGTGAATAAAGTACATCCGCTTCTTACAGGAAGGGAATTATTTGAGGATCTGGAGATTCAATGTGACAAGAGTGTTGATACCCTTGAAATATATCTTGGCGGACCAGTCCAGCCCAGCGGAGTGTTTGTTCTTCACGGCCCTCCTTTTGAGTGGAGTGAAAGTTTAAGGGTGACAGACAAGCTGGCCTTGAGTAATTCAAGAGATATCCTTGAGGCCATTGCTCTTCAAAAAGGGCCTGACCTCTTTATGATCCTGCTGGGATGTGCTGGATGGGGGCCCCTGCAACTGGATAATGAATTGGGCGATTCAGCCTGGTTGACCTGTTCTTTATCTGAAGAAATAATTTTTTCGACAAGTACTGAATTGAAATATGAGAAAGCAATGATGATGATATGATAATTGTTTTATCAAAATGATGAAAAATAAAACAAGTCCTTTAAATTGCCTTGAAAAAATAATTAATGATGCATTAACAATTCTTCAATTGGCTGAAGACGTACCCCAAATGAAGGATGGATCATTTGATGCTTATCAGACAATCTGTCGTCAAATTCCAGAGCATATCCGGGAAGGGCGCCTGAAAATAGCCGTTGCAGGCGTTATTAAGTCTGGGAAAAGTACCTTTGTTAATTCGTTTTTGGGAAAGGAATTGGTGAAGCGCGGGGCAGGTGTTATCACCTCGATTACCACAAGAATTAGAAAAGGGAAAAAAAATCAGGCCAACCTATATTTTAAATCATGGGATGACATAAATCTTCAATTGCAAAAAGCCTTATTGCTCTTTCCCCATGATGGATCAGACAAAGAAATATTAAAGACTTTTGATATCAGAAGGAAAAATGACAGGCAATATTTGAAAAAAGCATATCAAACACTTATCAAAGATTTTCCCTACACAAAAGATGAAATAAGACCTGAAACCCTTTTGATTAAACATGCGCTTCACGGGTTTGACACATGTAAGGATCTGGTTCAGCCTGATGAGACTATTATCTGTTTTAAATCAAAGGAGTTTGACAAACATAAGTCTTATACAGCTGATCCAGAGAAAGCGTTTTATATCAAGGATGTCTGCCTTGATGTCTTTGATAAAAAAATGGATCCCAATGTTGAAATCGCTGATTGCCAGGGAGCGGATTCAACTGACCCTGCAAAGCTGGCACAGGTTTTAACCTATCTTGAATCATCAAATCTTATTGTCTATTGCGTAAGCTCTCGAATCGGATTAAGGCAGTCAGATATTATATTTTTAAAACAGATTAAAAATCTAGGGCTTCTGGAGAATATTATTTTCATCAATAATTGTGATTTAACAGAGCATGAAAATCTTGATGATCTGATTAAAATAGAAACCAGCATTAAAGAGACACTTGAATTTTTAGAGATTCATTCCAGGATATTTTCTTTTTCCTCGCTTTATAACCTCTTTTTAAGCCTTGAATCCAAATTAAATAAAAAGGATAAAAACCGGTTAAAATTCTGGCAGGAAGAAAAGAAAATCGTTCAATATTGTGATTTGAAAACACAGGAATTTAATTCTTTTTTCAAACAAATGATGGATAAAAACAGGCATGGGCTTTTAATATCAAATCATTTGAAACGCCTTGATATTATCATGGGGCAATTGGATGAAAGGATTAATATTTTCCTTGGTCTTTTGTCTTCTGATAAATTAAAGGAAGAAACTGCAAGAAAGACATTGAATAATTTACACCACAATGCCTCCCGCCTGGAAGCCATTGTTGAAAACTCCCTGGATGGGGCTGTCAGCGGTTTAAAAGAGGAAATAGAATTAAATTTAAAAAATACGTTTATCCATGATGATAAAGGCATTTTAAAAAAGGCCCGGGATTATATTTGGACAAGTTTTCTTGATGTGGAAAAATATAAATCCGGGACAAAGGAATCAGGATTCAAACAAATTTTATATTTAATGTTTCAGGACTTTAAACGAGGGCTGGATTTATATGTTATTGAAGAGGTTAAACCAGAACTGAAAAGATTTGTTCAAAACCAGGAAGAAAAAATCTTTTCCTATTTTCAATCTTTGTTTGATTCATACCAGATTGACTTGTTAAAACCTGATCATTATTCACAATTTGAAACTGAGACAGAATTGACACATCAACAAAGCGATTTTATTGATTCCATAGATATTGAAAAAATAAAAAAAATACTGGGGCTTCAATTGCCAGCCATGATATTTGAAGCAAAATACACATCTATGATCAAGACCAATGTCTTGACCGGTTTTGGCCTGCATACCATGTCCCAGATATTATCTTCTTTATTTGACAGCAAATCCAATTTTTCATTTTCTCCAGGATTAAAAAAAGCAGAATTGAAAATCAAAAAGGAAAATCAAAAAATCATAAAACATCAATTTGAACAATATCACACAAATTTGAGGGCAAATTATTTTTTGCCTTTGATTGAGGCTGCCACAAGGGATTTTAAAGAAAAAATAAATGAGCGGTTCAACCAGTATCAGTATTTTAAAGAAGAGATGGAACACCTTTTTTCTTTAAAGCACTCAGAAAAAAAGGAACAAAAAAAGAAAGTGCTTGTCATAAAACAGCGAATTCAAAGACTATCCTGTGACATTGCATCCTGCTCAGAAATATCCTGGCCTTAAACCCAGTCTTTTTTGTTAATTTTTCTGGAAATACACTCTGATAATTGATTGGGAGTTATATCAAGTTGACAGAAAATTTTATTTTCCAGGTTTAATGTGTTTTTCCACATGATCTGAATTCGGTCTTTAAATTCTTTATTGCTCCCATATCGTAATTTGATGTATTCAAGCCTTTTATTCAAGGGCACCACCTTGTTGTGCAATATCCTTTTGTCAGAATAATTGACTATTTCCTGCTCTGAGACAGGGAAATCAGTTTCATAGGAATCTAAAATGACATGTTGACGTATGATATTTCCCACTTCAGGATATCCCAGCTTGATTAGCATCAGACCGCCGGTTTCAGAGTGATTTTCCTTTGTATCAAAACTTCTGGTTTTTGTTATGTCGTGGAGCAATGCAGCTGAAGCTGCCAGCCGGGAATCAAGATCAGGAAAATGTTTTTTCAGCTTAAGGCTTAAAAATAATGTTACATTGGAAACCATGATGGAATGATCAATAATATGATCCATCATGGCCATCTTTTTTATCAGTTTAAAGCATTCTTTTTTTGACGGTATATTCATAGACCCGGTGCTTAATTGTTCAAAAGGGTAAAATAGTATTGAAGTTATACTCCTTACTGTTATTATAGAAAAGGATTTTTTTAAAGGCTGGATAAGATTAAAATGTTAAAAAAAATAATTTCAGGCGGACAAACGGGAGCAGACCAGGCAGCACTTGATGTTGCCATTAAATTCAATATTGATCATGGCGGATGGATAACAAGAGGTCGCGGAACGGAAAAAGGCCCCTTGCCAGGCAAATATCAATTAAAGGAAATGGATACAACAGACTACAGGGAAAGAACAAAACAGAATATCAATGATTCACATGGCACTATAATTATTTCACGTGGTGAACTGACGGGGGGTTCCAAACTTACCCAGAGTTATGCAAACCTTGTTGGCAAACCCAATTGTTATCTTGATCTTTTAAGCTTTGAGGAGTTTGAAGCAGCCATTATTTTAAAATCCTTTATAATGAAAAATAAAATCCAGACTTTAAATGTAGCCGGTCCAAGATTGAGCCAAAACCCCTGGATATACATGGATGTAAAAACGATTCTTGAAACCATGCTGTATCTTTATTTTCTTGATACACAAAAAGAAGAGATGATCAAAAACCATATTCCTTCAGGACCTGTTAAAGAGGCTTTCCCCCAAACTATTGAAGATGCTATGGACCTGATTTGTGATGATCTGCCCCTTAAGACAAAAATATTTATTGCTAAATTTGAACCCAAAAATATCAGCGTTCTTTATTTTGGCATGATGGAATATTTAAGGCATCGTGTCGGATTTGACAGGGAAAACAAGGCGCTTTTAAAATTATGTTCTTCTTATATGGTTGGAGATACCTGTACCATTGAAGATGCAGTTATGGAGATTTTAAAGCGTTTGAAACAAAATCTTGAAACAGATCATATATTGCGGGTGGTTAAATGATACCGATTCGAGATAATCAACCCTCCAATTGTTTTCCCGTTGTGACCTATATTTTAATAGGAATTAATCTGCTGGTATTTATGCTGCAAATTCAAATCGGGTTTAATAATGAAGTCTTTTTTTATTCCTATGGACTGGTTCCGGCCAAATACACGGTCCATGACATGGGGCAGCATTTTTCACTGGCAAATCAATTATTTTCCATTTTTTCTTATATGTTCCTGCATGGCGGTTTTTTGCATTTCATTGGAAATATGTGGTTTTTATACATATTTGGAGACAATGTTGAAGATCATTTTGGTGCATTAAGATTTTTGGGGTTTTATTTGATTTCCGGCATTATTTCAGGGTTTTTTCATTTTCTTTTAAATCCTGTATCCATGGTGCCTACCATTGGCGCAAGTGGTGCCATTGCCGGTGTTATGGGGGCTTATTTTCTGCTGTATCCAAAATCGCGAATTTTAACCATTATTCCAATCATTATTTTCCCCTGGTTTGTTGAAATACCGGCATTTATTTTTCTTGGGTTCTGGTTTTTAATCCAGTTTCTCAATGCTGCCGGCAGCAGCGCAGGATCAGGGATCGCATGGTGGGCACATATTGGAGGTTTTATAGCAGGTCTTGCTTTGGTTAAGCTGAACAAAAATCTGCCACAAACAGGAACAAAACAGAAAATAAGCCGGTTTACCGCTAAAAAGCATAGTCCACGGCTTCAGATGATTGTTACTACGGGCAGCCAGGACAGCCCTGATCTTTATGGAAATATTGATATTACCTCCATTGAAGCCATTACGGGTGCAAATAAAATGGTTACAATCCCATGGGGGTTTTATAAACCCTTGTACCGTGTTAAAATTCCTGCAGGGGTGAAGCAGGGAACCCGCTTAAAACTTTCTGGAATGGGTAAATCCATTTCAGGCGGTATAAAAGGGGACATGTATCTCAGGGTGAATGTGAAAAATGCGATTTAAAAAAATCATAAAAATAATTGCCTGGCTTTGCCTGGGATTTGTCCTTATCTGCCTTTTTTTATTTATTAATTTCCCCAATATTGTGGAGTGGCAGATCCAAAAAAGACTGGTTCAATTTTCAGATTCCAATGATGTTGAATTTGACATACAAAAAATAGGGGTTTTTAATACATTTATTTCCAAAATTCAGATCAGCAAGGCAATTTCCATTGATTCAATAAACATTGACTATGATATTAAAAATTTTTCATCCATTCATCTTACCAAGGTGACCATATCAGGTTTAAGCCTGTATGCAAGACTTGATGAGAACAATAAAATTAAATTTGATAGCCTTAAACTTCCCAACACATCAAAAGATCAAACCAGACAGCCTTATCTGTCTTTTTTGCCCTTTGTGCCGGATAAAATTGTTTTGCAGAATGCTAAAATTGTTCTACACGCCTTGAATAATGAATTTTTGATTCCATTTGATGTACTTTCAACAATTGATGCAAAGGATGGGAAAATTCTTGCAAGGGCGATGCTGTATCCTTTTGGAGAAAAAATTGAGGCCCTTGTTAACTATGATGTGATAAAGGGTGTTGAGTTTTTAAAGGTTCAAGGCAAGTCCTTTGATTTAGTACATATTAACCCATTTATTTCAAAAAAACCAAATGGGGTACAATTAAAAGGGCAGGTTGACTTTAATCTGGAAACAGATTCCCCTGAAAAGAAATGGAAAATAAATTTATCAGGGGCAAGCATTGCACAACCCATTGAGGCAAGCCTGGAAGAGTTTTCCAGCACTTTATCAATTGATAATCAAAGGATAAATGCCAGCGGTACATTCAGTCTGTCCCATTTAATGCTGCCTGTAACCCAGATGGAATATGCCGGTACAATGGATTTTAACAATGATTATTATTTTGATTTGATACTCCATAACGGCAAGACAGAACCAGAACCCTATCAAATTATTTATGAATCAATTGCCTGCACCCTGAAAAACCTGCAATTAAATGCCAGGTTTTTTGGCACACCATCCAGGGCTAACGGGCAAATCACAATTGACGTTGGCCAGGGCCGCATTCAACATCAAAAAGACAGCCTGATATTTTCTGATGCAAAAATAAGTTCAGATATGGCCATGGATTTTACGGATAAAGGAAAAGGGGTAAGTTCAAAAATCACATCAACAGCAAACAATATAATGCTCAAATCTGAACTGGCGGAGTCAAGTTTTTCTGCTGTTAATCTTTCTGGATCATTTCTTCTTGATAAAAACAATACACCTTGGGCCAGTATGATATTAAAGGCCTCCAAAGGGGAAATAACATCCCCTGAATTTAAGACCAAAGCATCTGGCTTAATCATTGAAGTGCCGATCCAATATCCAAATATTGATAAAAAAATATATGGCAGGTATTTTATTCCGGAAATTTCATACAATAATCAATATAACTTCAGCACTGCTGGTAAAATACTTCAAACAGATTTAAAAGAATTTCAGGTCAGCGGCGGGGTAAGTCTTTTGACACTGCCAGATTTAAAAACGCAATTCAGCTCAATTGTCGGGTTTAAAAAAGGCCTTTATGCATCCCTGGATTTTAAAATAGATCCTGTTAAATTAAATTATGCAGATATTGAAAAATTCATTCCACAAAAACTTCAAGTTGCAGAGGTTGATGTAACAGCTTCTGCCAAAGGCAAAGCAGAATTTTTAAATCATCAATTAAAAACTTCCATGGGTTTAAACATAAAGGATGGGAAAATCCATATCCAGGATACAAATTTCACTGCAACAGGGATCAATACAATGATGGAGTTTAATGACCTGATAGCATTGGAAACCGTTCCAGGGCAAGTTTTGACCATTGATTCAATTGAAGTGAATAAGATAAAAATAGAGAATGCAAAGATTCGATTCACCATTGAAGATGGTAAATCATGGCTTGTGGAAAATATTAGGTTCAAGTGGTGTAACGGTCTTGTTTCAACAGAATCCATAAGGTTTCCCCAGGAGAATAATGCTTATTTCCTAACCCTTTATTGTGACCGGCTGGAAATGACACAACTTTTAAAACAGATGGGTGCATTTAATGCCCAGGGAAGCGGTACTTTGAACGGAAGGATTCCCGTGATTTATTCAGATGGTAATATCTCATTTGACAATGGATTCTTGTTTTCAACTCCAGGCAAAGGCGGTAAAGTGGTGATTTCGAACTCAGACAGGATAACTTCCGGCATTCCCATGGACAACCCTCAATTTGCCCAGCTTGATCTGGCACGGGAGGCATTAAAAGATTTTGATTATCATTGGGCAAAAATTGTGTTTAACACCTTTGAAGACACACTTGATGTTAAAATGGAGCTGAATGGGAAGCCTTCAAAAGTCTTACCCTTTGAGTATAAAAAAGAGTTCGGCGGATTTGTCAGGGTTGATGCATCAAGCCCTGGATCACAATTTGAGGGGATAAAACTGGATGTAAATTTAAAACTTCCCTTTAATGATGTGATGAAATTTGGTAATAAAATAAAATCAATTTTAAATTAAAAAAGGAGAGTTTATGACCAGAAATTTATTTTTCATGGCATTGTTCCTGAGTCTTTTTATTTTTACAGGTTGTCAGACAAGCCATGAAATCAAGGTTCAGCCTGTTGAATCAACTCATCAGGTTGAAATAAAGCCTATCAAAGTAGAACCTATCCACATAACCATTGATATAAATGTCAGAGTTGAAAGGGCGCTTGATGATTTTTTCAATGACATTGAAGCTGCAGAAAACAAAATCAAAAAATAGGAGGAAGTATGAATATACACAAAATCTTTAAAATACATGTTTTGCTGATCTTTTGTCTGATTGTCTCAACCCAGATTGTGCTGGCATCTGAGATTAAAGAGAGAATGAAACAGCGTCTACCAGTGATTGCCGCTTTAAAAGCAAAAGGAATTATTGGAGAAGATAACAAAGGCTATCTTGGATTTGTCACGGGTAAAAGGGATCAGGAAGCCGTTATTGCAGCTGAGAATGCAGATAGAAAAACGGTTTACACCTATTTTGCAAAACAGCAGAACACAACAATAGATGTTGTTGAAAGTATTCAGGCCAAGCGAAAAGCAGAAATAACAGCACCAGGAGAATTTTTCCAAAATCCGGATGGGTCCTGGCATAAAAAATAGATTTTTAATCTTGTTTGTATCAAACCATCTGTCATCAAAACAAATTGCAAAAGGTTTGGTAAATAACAGCAAAATTCTTATAGCAGGCCTGATCCTGGCTACGCTGATATTGATAATCCCTGCATCCCAGGTTCGGTTAGATCCTTCTGGTTTTTCTTTTGATACTGCTGATTCTGATGGCTATAAGGACTACCTGGCATTTGTTGAATCCTTTGGCACGGACGATTATATACTTTTAGCAGTTAAAAACGATCTTAATGTATCTGATCCAAAATTTAAAAAAAGAATTCATAAGGTCAATAAGGAACTGACTGCCATAAAGTCTATTTTAAAAGTCGTCGATCTTGGTACACTAGAATCATCTGATATATTCAAATTTACAGGCACATCTCAATTCTGGGATAAAAAATTATTTGAAAGTTTGTACAAGGTTATTCCAGGACTCAGCCGAGTGATTTCCAAAGATGCAAAAACCCTTGCATTTATAGTTAAAATTGACAATGAAAATCTCAACGGGTTTGAATTGGAAACACAACTTGAGAAAATGAAACAAATCATTGTAACTGCATTTCCTGAATATCCCCGTTGCTATGCCGCAGGGATCCCTGTCCTGCGGGCTGCCTTTGAACGGTATAATTTGTTGAATGCTCTTGTGTTTGGATCTCTTGGTCTGCTCTTTGGAACCCTTCTTGCTTTTTATATTTTCAAAACCCTGTGGGCTGGTATACTGGTATTATTAACCAGTTTGGGTTCTCTGATATGGACTCTGGGAATCATGGGGTTTTTTGGCATGCCGTTGAACCTTGCCACAGGATTAAGTTTTGGATTTATTCTTGTTGTCTCCACAACAACTGTATTTCATATTATTTCAAAATATATTCAATTGATAGAAAACGATTCAAAGGACATTGCTTTGATAAAGACCTTTGAAATTGTTCTACGTCCTTGTTTCATGTGCTCTTTGACCACAGCCGCCGGTTTTTTCTGCCTGACAATAAGCCCTGTAAAAATGGTTCAACAGGCCGGGATTATCATCTCCATCGGGGTGATCCTGGCTTTTTTGTTTACGCTGGTAATAACATCCTTTTGCTTGCCACGGTTTTTTATGTCATATGAATCAATCGCCTTTAAAATAAAAAAAGATTTTCTTGAACATATTGTCAAAAATTATATGATTGCCGGCTTTAAAAAACCAGGGTTTTCTGTTTTGACAGGAATTATGGTTTTAATTTTCCTTTTAACAGGAATTCCTAAAATTAAAACTATTAAACATTTGACCAATCCAATAATTAAAACCACCCAAGAGGCGCAAGATCTTAAGTTTATTGAGCAGCATATATCGACTGCCACTTCTTTTTCCATTATCTTAACATCATTGGGGAACAGTTTTGATTCAAAAAAATTCTGGTATGATCTTTATCAATTTGAAAAAAAAATAAAATCCATCAATGGTATTCAAGGACTTGAATCATTAACACCTCTTGTTTTTCGCCTGGCCCTTAAATTGTCCCCAATCGGGATCAAGCCTGAAATTATTTTTCATCAGATCATGTCCAAAAGTTTGGAAAATGATATGTTACGATCCTATTTAGACCCGGTTTCAAAAAAACTTAGAATAATTGTTCATATTCAAAACCAGACATCGGATCAAATAGAACACATCCTTAAACAGGTTAAAAAGGATGCAGAGATTACTTTTGCGCAAGAAAACAGGGTTACCCTGTCCGGGCAGCTGATTCTTCTCAGATCCCAAACCACGGATCTTGTGTCATCTCAGATAAAAACGCTTTTCCTGGCATTCTTTATCATAACGTTGTTAATGATGTTCCAGCTTAAATCTTTTATCCTTGGGTTACTCAGTCTCATACCCAATCTGTTTCCCCTTGTCACAATTTTTGGAATAATGGGTTGGTTTAAAATCCCTCTTGATCCATTAACCATATTTGCCGCTGTAATTTCCTTTGGCTTGTCCGTGGATGATTCCATCCATTATTTAACACAATTAAAAAGGGAAATGTTCATTTCAAAAGCGAAAACCTGTATCCAGGACAGTTTGAAAGCAGCCTATGATATCACTTCCCGGGCTCTTGTCTCCACAACTGCTGTTCTTTTCTTATCCTCTCTTGGGCTTCTTTTTTCTTCATTCAGTCATGTTTTTTCTCTGGGGGTTTTAATTGCCTCGGCCTCCATCATTGCATTAATTGCCGACCTTATATTTATGCCGGCCCTTGTTCTGACATTCATGCCTTTAAACAGGCTACTATCTCTTAAAATGAAGAATCTTGTTGTGCTGACCAATAAAAAATGAAATAAACAAATCCATGATTCTTCCTTTTGATGATTTTTTAAATAAAAAAAACCTTTACCGATTTAACAGCTCTTTTAATATTGATGCGCCTTTAGAACTGATCTGGAATGAGTTGATCAATTATAAAAAATGGCCTGACTGGTGTAAAGGCCTGCAGAGAATTGAACCCCTTGATCAGTTTGACCATCTTCAAAAAGGAAATAATATCAGATCTGTCTGGAAAGGGGCGCTTCCCTATACGATTGTCGTTGATGCCGTTGTTAGGGATTTTATCCAATATTCGTTTTTATCCTTTGCTGTAACTGGTGACCTTTATGGAGAAGGAAGGTGCTATTTTTTACCATCCCGGGACAATACCATCATTAATTTTATCTGGAATGTATCCCCGACTAAATTATGGATGAAGATGAGTTCTCCATTTGCAAGATCTGTTTTTATAGAAAATCATGACCAGATAGTTGAACAGGCTGTCACAGGGTTTACAAGGAGGATTGAACAAAAATTAGGATTTTTCATGCTGAATAACCTTTTATAGCCATATTTGTATTTATTCATTGACAGATTGGATTTTAAAAGATAGAAAAAATATAAATTCAGACAGAAGTCTGTAGAAAAACAAAATTTTTTGAATAAGCAATTTAAACCACGAAGGTTGTAATATCGGTTAAAGAATACTGATGCCTTTGTGGTTTTTTTATTTTCAGGGAGGGTTGAAATGAAATGTTTTAAACGGGGTGGCTTGGTTTTGTTAATCGTCTGTTTTTCCTGGGGGCTGTCTTTTGCACATTTTGGAATGGTTATCCCTTCAGACAACATGATTATGCAGGATGATTCTAAAAAAATTGATATCAGTCTTTCTTTTTCTCATCCATTTGAAATGATTGGAATGCCACTTGTAAAACCTGAAAGTTTTTTTGTGATCAAAGATGGCAAAAAACAAGATTTAAAGGCAAGCCTTGAAGAGATAAAAGTGATGGCTCATCAAGCGTGGAAGGCTGGGTATACCATAAAAAGACCCGGGGCTTATGCTTTTGTAATGGAACCTGTGCCATACTGGGAACCGGCTGAAGATTGTTTTATTATTCACTATACAAAAATAATTGTTGCAGCCTTTGGTGATGATGAGGGCTGGGATACAGAACTGGGATTGAAAACAGAAATTGTGCCTTTATCCAAACCTTTTGGCCTTTACACCACAAACGTGTTTCAGGGAATCGTAAAACTTGATGGTAAAGCTGTGCCCTATGCAGAAATAGAAGTGGAATTTTTTAATGAAAACAGGAAAGCCAATGCACCGACTGACTATATGGTCGCACAAACCATAAAGGCCGATGGAAATGGTTTGTTTACCTATGCAGCACCCGCTGCCGGATGGTGGGGATTTGCCGCTTTAAATACATCCGATAAAAAAATGATGTACAATAATGAAGAAAAAGATATAGAGTTGGGCGCAGTTTTATGGGTTAAATTTGAGAACTGGCAGGAGAAATAGGGTGCATATATCAGAAGGCGTTCTTTCAGCTCCGGTGCTTGCCACCGGAGCTGCATTAGCACTTGCAGGAACCGGCCTGGGGCTGAAAAAAATTGATTATGATCGTATTGTTCATGTGGCCATTCTGGCCTCGGCATTTTTTGTGGCATCATTGATCCATGTGAATATCGGGCCTGCCAGTGTCCATCTTATTTTAAACGGAATTGTGGGATTATTGCTTGGAGTTGCAGCAATCCCTGCAATCCTGACTGCATTGCTGCTTCAGGCTGTCTTTTTTCAATATGGAGGCCTCACCACATTAGGGGTTAATGTTGTGGTAATGGCGGTTCCAGCAGTTCTGGCACACTATCTTTTTTTGCCGCTGCTGGGTAAATCACCCACACTTACATTTATAGCCGGGTTTCTGGCCGGTCTGTTTTCCATATTATTCTCATCCATTTTATTGGGGTTAGCCTTGTGGTTCACCAACCAGAACTTTTTTGAAACCAGCCTTGCCATTATTACAGCGTACATACCTGTAATGATAATTGAGGGGATTGTGACAGGCTTTTGTGTTACTTTTCTTTTAAAAGCATACCCTGAAATCATACCAAAGAAGAAAAAATGAAAATAAAAAAAACAATTATTATCTCACTCATTCTTGCTATGTTTCCTGCTATAGTTCTTATAAACGTTGTCTTTGCCCACAAAGTGATCATTTTTGCATGGGTGGAAGATGGCATGATTTATACAGAAAGTAGTTTTGGATCAAAAAGAAAAGTCAGAGATTGTGCCATAATAGTGCTTAATGATAAAGGCATGGTCATCCATAAGGGCCAGACAGATGGGCATGGAAACTATTCATTTAAAATTCCTGAAAATATTGAGTCAGACCTTATTTTAAAGCTTGAGGCAGGAACAGGTCATCAGGCCCAATGGAAAATTCCAAAAGATGAACTTGTTACAAAAGCATCTGAGCAGGACATCCCAACTGCAATGAAGGAAAAAGAAAAGCTGGAAAAGAGCCCTTCCATCTTAAAAATAATCACAGGCATTGTCATCATTTTTCTTCTGGCCATGGGTGTAAAGTTTTTAAAAAGGAAGACATCCTGAAATGATTGAAGAAAAATTTGCATATGGCAGTTCATTTATCCATAAGCTTGATCCACAAATACGCATCCTTGCTTTAATTGTTTTGTCCTTTGCCGCGGCACTTTGCGATAATCTTTATCTTGCTGTGATTTATTTTGTTATTTCAATTATTTTAATTTCCCTGGCTGGATTGAACCGCATCGATGTCCTTAAACGCCTAAAACCACTTTTCTGGTTTCTTTTGATGATCTGGATCATCCTTCCCTTAACATTTGACGGGGACATTATGTACCGGTTTTATTGGCTGAAAATAACATACCAGGGTTTGATATTGTGTTGTAAGATTACTATTAAATCCATCACCATAATGCTCATATTTGTCGCCCTTATTGCCACAATGACCATTGCTTCCCTTGGAAGCGGGCTTCATAGAATTCATGTGCCTGATAAAATGGTTTTTCTTATTTTGATGTCCTATCGTTACATATCTGTTATTGAGGAAGAATACAAAAGACTTCTGCGGGCTGCAAAATTCAGGGGATTTAAGCCTGGGACCAATGTGCATTCCTATAAAACATTTGCTTATATTGCCGGCATGCTCTTTGTCAGGGCATCCTTGCGGGCTCAAAGAGTACACCAGGCCATGTTGTGCAGGGGCTTTAACCAAAAATTTCATACCCTTGACGAGTACCCGCCAAATAGACTAAACTTAATTTTTTTAATGGGGATTTTTGGGGCAAGCTTAAGTCTTGTCATATTAGAAATTATTTGGGTTTAAAATTATGTGGGTTTTATTGTGACAGCCAATTCCAGTGTAATCAAGTTAGAAGATATTTCTTTTTCTTATCCAGGCTCAGATACAAAGATTTTAGACCATTTGAATCTTGAGATCAAACAAGGAGACAGGATTGGAATGATTGCTCCCAACGGGTCTGGCAAAACCACTTTGCTGCATACAATCATGGGGCTTTGCAAACCAGATTCCGGAACTATAAAAGTGTTTGAAAAGGTTTTAAATCATGAAAAAGATTTTTTACTGGTTCGCTCCAAAATCGGATTATTGTTCCAGGATTCTGATGACCAATTGTTCTGTCCAACAGTATTGGATGATGTGGCATTTGGGCCGTTAAACCTTGGTTTTTCAAGGACTGATGCCATTGATATTGCCAGAAAGACCCTTGAAAAACTTGGGATACTTTATTTTGAAAAGAGTGTGATCCACAAGCTGTCCGGCGGACAAAAAAGGTTGGTCGCACTGGCTTCAGTGCTGGCCATGGAGCCTGAAGTTTTGTTGCTTGATGAGCCCACAGCAGGGTTGGATAACAAAGTAAAGGAAAAGCTTATTCATATTCTTAACAGCCTTGATATCTCTTATTTTGTAATTTCGCATGAATTTGATTTTGCCAATGCTGTGACTGATAAAATATATTCCATGGAAAACGGCAGGATTTTAAGAGACGATGAAATCCATATTCATCGACATGAGCATATCCACAAACATGGGAAACATCCCCACATTCACAAATAAGGTAGATTCATGGAGGATACCATGCCTGTCAAAGAAATAAAAGGAACCTTAAACCGTGTTCTGGAAATCGATTTGTCCTTAAAAACATTTTCAATAATTCCAATTTCCAATCAGTTGAGACAGATGTATCTTGGAGGAAAAGGGCTTGGATTAAAATTATTGTATGACCGGTTGAAGCCTGGAATTGATCCTTTGGGTGAAGACAATTTGATCATTATCATGACAGGGGTTTTGGCCGGAACCAGTGCCCCTTGTTCTGGCCGATTCCATGCGGTTTTCAAATCGCCCCTTACAAATATTATAGGCTCTTCATCCTGTGGCGGATCTTTTGGACGTCAGCTCAAATCAAACGGGTGGGATGGAATTATCCTCAGAGGCAGATCTGATAAGCCTGTCACACTTCGTATCCATAATGATAAAGTTGATTTTTTAGATGCTGCAACTCTTTGGGGAAAAGACATTTTAGAGACCCAGGCAATTATTGGTACAGAAAAACAAGAAGCCCTTGTAATAGGACCTGCCGGAGAAAATCTTGTCAGGTTTGCCAATGCAGCATCAGGTCAAAGGTATTTTGGAAGGGGAGGCTTAGGGGCTGTCATGGGGTCGAAAAACCTTAAGGCAGTTGTTGCTTTGAATGGGCAATACAAGGTGGTTCCATTTTTCAATGACAGGTTTCAAAAAATCAAAACAAAAGCAAATAAATATATTAACCAGAACCATATGTCATTATTAATGAGGCAGTTTGGCACGGCTGCCAATGCAGGGCCGATTATTAAAAACAGGATGCTGCCCGTAAATAATTTTACCTGTGGCAATCATCCAGAAGCCATAAATATTACAGGTCAGAAGATTAAAGAAAATCACAAAACCAGTTACCACACCTGTACGCCATGCTCTATTTTTTGCGGGCATAAGGGACTGTTTAACGACAAACAGGTAAATGTCCCTGAATATGAAACCCTTGCCCTTCTGGGATCAAACTTAGGCATATTTGATCCAAACGATATTTCCAGATTTAATGAGATTTGTAATCAGAAGGGAATGGATACCATATCTGCCGGTGGAACCCTGGCATGGGTCATGGAAGCAACCCGGAAAGGGCTTGTTAAAACAGATCTTGAGTTCGGGTCTCCGGAAAGAATTGTAAAGGCATTGGAAAATATTGCAAATCTTGAAGATTTTGGCAAACAAATGGCAATGGGATCAAGAACGCTTTCAAATAAATTTGGTGGCAAAGGCTTTGCCATACAGGTGAAAGGCCTTGAAATGGCAGGGTATGACCCGAGAGGGGCCTATGGCCAGGGCCTTGGTTATGCAGTTGCCAACAGAGGGGCTTGCCACTTGTCCTCATTCCCCGTTGGTTTTGAAAATCTTCTTGGGTTTCTTGCGCCAGACACCATTCGTTCAAAGCATCGGTTTGTAAAGTTTTTTGAAAATTTTTATGCAGCCGTTAATTCATTGGATATCTGCCAGTTTACCGGTTATGGCCTGACCCTTGAAGCGCTGCTTTCAAGGATGACTCCCCATTTTGTCTTGAGGTTTTTAATGCAGAATATTCCCGTGCTTGCCATTTCTTTAGTTGATTTTTCAATATATCCAGAATTTTTTTCTACAGTTTCCGGTATTGATTTGTCTTCAAAGCAATTTTTAATGGCTGGAGAAAGAATTCATATTCTTGAAAGGCTTATGAACACAAATGAAGGTATTCGAAAAGTCCATGATACCTTGCCGGAAAGATTTCTTTTAGAAGCTCAAAAAGATGATCCTGAAAAAAGACGTGTCCCTTTAGAACCAATGCTCAAAAAGTATTATAAATTAAGAGGGTATGACGAGGATGGTATTCCAAATCAAATACTGCTGAAAAAATTGGGGATTTAAAAAAAAACCAGATCAGGAATTCGGTAAAAAGGCTGCAAGTTCCTTCTGGATACAAAAATAAATATCTTCATCGCTGCCATAGACATCAATGACATCTTTGTGATGGATCAGTTTTTCCACTATAAATGCTGTCAGGTACAGACTGGCAATGTTAGGATTTGAAATAAGAGTCCGAAAAGGCGCAACCATATAGTCAATATCAAAATCTTCTGCTTTACAAAGCGTATCTAAACATCTTGTGATTTGATTTTCAATACTGGATTTTGAGACAGTCTCAACTAATTTGGATTCAATGAGTTTCATGGAGACTTTATTGCTAAAGGAATCTATGTTGTCCCGGATTGTCGTGATGGTTCTTATTCTTTCCCGTTCTTTGGAAGATTCGATCTTAGAAAGAAGTTTTGCTTCCCTGTTTCCGGTATAAAAAAGTTTAGCCATTGAAATATCCTTAATTATCAAAAATTATAAAGTATTAATCGTGATATATATAATAAAAACAGGCTGTTTTCAAGCTAAAAATTTAAAGGTCTTCAATAATAATCTGTGCGGCGTTTGTTTGGAATTTATTGATTTTAAGCTTAAAGGCGATTTTAGGATAATAGTCAGGCAGATCATCAGGGCTGGTGATATTAAAATGAAAGGCTTCGACCTGATGCCGGCAACGGGGGTCGGCTTTTTCAAGAATCATTTTCCTGTGGCTGTTTCCAATAATATGAGAAGATCTCACGCGGATATTTTTGCACATAAAGACAGGTTCAGGGTTGGCCATACCAAAGGGCCTTAACCGGTCAATTTCTTTGGCCAGGGTGAAATTAATATCATCAAAATCCAGAATCGCATCAATAGTCAGGGTTTTTAGAAATTTTTTTTCAGAATAGATTTCTTCCATATATCGGTTTAAATTCTGACCCAGCAGCTCTAAATTGTTTTTTTTCACAGTGAGACCCGATGCCATGGCATGGCCGCCAAATTTTTCAAGCAGCACTTCACTTTCCAGAAGGGCCTGGTAAATATTAATATTATTGATACTTCGTCCGGAACCAATGGCATATTCACCTTCACTGGATAATAAAATCACGGGGCAATAGTATTTTTTTGATAATTTTGATGCGGCAATCCCTAAGACACTTGGATTCCATTTGTCATCCCATAAAAAAAGCAGTTTTTTCTTAAGCAGGTCTGGATTTTTCCCCAGGCGGTGTTCAATATTCAAGACAATTTCCTGTTCAATTCTCTGCCGTTTGATATTTAAATTATCCAGAAGTAATGCTGTTTTTTCAGCATTGTTTATATCCGTTGCCATGAGCAGTGAAACACAGATCCTGGCATGGGATATCCTGCCGGCTGCGTTTATTCTCGGGACAATTTTAAATGAGATGTCATCCGAGTCAATTTTTTTTAAATCAATTCTGGAGTTTTGTGCAATAAATTTTAATCCAAGCCTTGTTCCCTGTTTTATTTTTCTAAGCCCAGCCACACAAAGCACACGGTTTTCATTGATCAAGGGCACCATATCACCTATGGTGCCAATGGCAAACAGATCCAGATAGTCTGCGAGATTTGGTTCTGGTATATCTTCCCAGAATTTTTTTTCCCTGAAAAATTTTCTAAGCGCCATGACAAGAAAAAAAGCAACCCCAACACCGGCAAGATAGCCTAAACCTGACCTGCAGTCTTCCCTTTTAGGATCGATAACCGCCATGGCCGATGGCAGGGTAGGACCGGGTTCATGGTGATCAGTGATTATGACGTCAATATCTTCAAGATTGGCTTTTTTAACAGCTTCATTACTGTTGACACCGCAGTCAACAGTAATAATCAGATCAATTTCCTGTTCAATGGCCATTTGAATATTATCCAGTTGAAGACTATACCCCTCTTTGATCCGATGGGGAATATACCAGGATACATTAGCGTCACAATATTCAAGAAAATCACTGAGTAATGCAGTGGCAGTGACACCGTCCGCATCAAAATCGCCAAAGACAAGAATTTTTTCTTTATTTTGAACTGCTATAAGGATGCGTTCCACAGCCTTGTCCATATCCTTTAGAAGAAAAGGATCTATAAGTTTTTCAAAGCTGGGGTTTAAAAAGAAGCGGGCCTTTCCAAGACTTGTAATTCCTCTGGCGCAAAGCAGGGTTGCCAGAAGAGGATGACAGTTCAACCCTTTGGCTAAAAGCGTAACAATTTCCTGATCCGGTTCAAAATATTTGAGTCTGGTATCCATTGATTTAGTCCGATACAAGTGAAATCAATCCCTAATACCCTCCAAAACAGAATCATCGCTTCTCAAAATATTACAGGTTTCAGATCCCTGGTCAAACACAATAACAGCTTTTCCAGATTTAAGTTGGCCAAGCACCTGAGCTATCTTTGTTTCCAAGGGGACTTCGACATCTCCATAGTCAGTGCCTTCCCGGGTAACAAATTCTTCAACAATACCGTGCTGTGCTTCTGGACTTAATTGGTTGTATGGAATTTTAACAGCTGTCATTTTTCAAGATTATATCGTCAAAAGCTTCTCATCGTTTTTTAAAATATCTGTGAGTGGGACTCCCCAATATATTACTTCAATTCCAAGTTTTTTCAGATCATCGGTTACCCCTAACTGATCAGCACACGCTTTACAGGCAGTTATATGAACACCAGCTTCCAAGGCCTCCTTAATTTTTTCTTGAATCTCAGCATTTTCACTTACCAGTTTTGTTGTTGCACCCCAGACAATGAGCGTTACCTTTTCCCACCAACCTTTGAGAATGGAATTTATGGTATACATGAAAACCATTTTTTCTGCTGTTATAGGATTGTCATTGGTCCATAATACATAAAGATGTCTGCTATCACTCATTAATACTTCACTTTCAATTTTCGCAAATTTTATAATATCTTCCCAAATTAGACTTCAACCATATTTTCTATTTCCTTTAACTGTTTTTCTAAATCCTTTGATTTTTCCATTTTATTTTGTTCTTTGAGTTTTTCCATCATCGTATCGAATGCTTTTCTGAGTGAGGGTAAAACATCATTTTTAAAAGTTTCTTTTTGCTCTGAAGAAAATTCTGAAATCTGATTAATAAGGGCATCCATTTTTTTGTGGAAAGCTTCAATGTTGAAAGTATCTATATATTGTTCAAGTTGACTCAGAAGCTCGTCATTTTGTTTTTTAATAATATCCATTATTTTTTTTAACTCTTCCCCAGCGGTAGCAAATTTATATTCTAAAAAGGTAATCCCTTTTACAGAAGATCCTGATTCCAAAGGTGTTTTATCCGATGCTTCTAAAGAAGAAATAGCAACGATGTATGCATTTGAATTCTCTGAAAAAAGATTGCTCATCAAGACAAACTGTGTGGTCTCATAAATATTTTCTTTATATTTTTTATCAATAACGATTTCAACTTTGGACATTTTAGACTCAACTAAGGATACTTTTCTTACCTTCCCTATTAAGACCTTTTGATCTTTAGGGTCTCCGGTTAAATAGACTTCACTGCCTTGAATAAGATTTCTATGATTTTTATAGAGCACATCAACTACCAAGTCTCTCTGAAAAAAGGACATAATATTTGATAGCGGATTTGCTAAACAAGGGTTATTAAACCCTAAAATGATAATAACGAATAAGATTACATTTGAATATTTTTTCATTATACATTCCTTAGATTCTATTTGGTTTCGTTCATATGTCACTCTTCAATACTCCTACCCCTCTCTCGCTCAGAAATTTGATTGATTTGCTGCAGACCGGAGCATTTGTTTCCAGAATAACCGACGTATCCATGACTTTCTGTTTAATTTTTTCAACTTTTATAATGATTGTTTGTTTGGTGAGAGCCAATTTGGGTGATGCTCCTATTCTTTAGGGGACTGTTGTCGTATTGTTGAATCTATTGTGCTTGGATTGGAGTATGTTGTCAAGAAATAGATAACAGCAATCATTTTTTAAACAAGTCAGTGATGGGGATGTCACAGGAAAAAGGGGTTGACCCGGTCTTGATTTAATCTAAAAAAAGAATTTTTCAATTTTTTGAGAATATGAACAAAATTACATATCAAGGATGGGTCGCAATCCAGGCTCCGGCCTGGTTAAAATTAATTTATTATTTTAAAACCTGTATTTTTTTGTGGATACTTTTGTTTTTGCATGCCATTGCCCTGGGATGATTCATATTAACTATTTGAAGTTTTAAACAATAATGATATATTAGCTCGCTTAAACATTGGCTCGCTTAAACAAGGTATGATTGGAAATATATGAAAACAATTCATAAAGAATATTTAGTGGATAAAACCAGGATCGGATTTATAAGGTTTATTTTTGAAGGCCATGAAGGTGTGGCCATTGCAACAACCCTGGATCCTAAAACAGGTCATATCAGGCTTGCCATTGCACCGGATCGCCTGGAATCAGCCCAGATGATCGTTGAAGATTTAAAAAAGGATTTCATGTTTAATGAAGTATAGCGGATATGCCTATATATATACCATAGGCTGCCAGATGAATGTCTACGATTCTGAGAAACTGGCCTCAATTTTAAATTCTTATGGGTTTGAAAAAACTGATGATATGGATAAGGCTGACATTGTGGTTTGCAATACCTGTTCGATCCGGCACAAGGCAGAAGAAAAAGCATTCAGTTTTCTGGGCAGATTTGCCAGAATAAAAAAGAAAAAGCCTCATCTGATCACTGTAATGGCCGGGTGTGTTGCCCAGCAGGAGGGTGAAAAAGCCTTTGCCCGTGTTCCACATCTGGATATCGTTCTGGGTACCCAGGCATTTTCAAGGTTTGGCCAGATAATTGATGCGGTTAAGTCTGGCAAACAAAAAGTGGTGGATATAGAAGATTCCTCCAGGATTTATGAGGTTCTGCCGGTCACATCCTGTTTTAATGAAAATAAAATCTCAAAATTTGTCACCATTATGCAGGGGTGTGATAATTTTTGCACCTATTGCGTGGTCCCCTATGTCCGGGGCAGAGAAAGAAGCCGACTGCCGGAAAGCATTGTAGAAGAGATCACCTTGCTTGCTTCTGCAGGTGTTAAGGAAATTACCCTGTTGGGGCAGAATGTTAATTCCTACGGCCAGAAAGAAGGCCAGATATCTTTTCCGCAACTTTTGACAACGGTAAATGAAATAAAGGGAATTTACAGAATCCGATTTGCAACATCCCATCCTAAAGATCTTTCAAATGACCTTATTTATGCCATCCGGGATCTGGATAAAGTTTGCAACCATCTTCACCTGCCAATACAGTCTGGATCCAATAAAATTCTTAAAAAGATGAACCGGGGGTATACCCGGGAGAAATACCTGGACCAGATTGTAAGCTTAAAAAAGGAATGTCCTGATATTGCCCTTTCAACAGATATCATTGTGGGGTTCCCTTATGAAACCCGGGAAGATTTTAATGATACAATGAATCTTTTGCGTGAAATACAGTTTGATTCCATATTTGCTTTTGCCTATTCTGATCGCTCATCTGCCCCAGCAGCAAGGTTTTCTAATCAGGTTGCTGAGGAGGAAAAACGGGAAAGATTAAATAATTTATTAGAATTACAGGAATATTATACGGAAAAAAATAACAAAGAATTGGTTGGGAAGATATTGGATGTTCTTGTTGAAGGCAAAAGCGGGAAGAAGAGGGATGGATTTGATCATGCCGCAAAGAACATGGAGCAGATGGTGGGAAGGACTGAGTCCAATAAAATCGTGCATTTCCCTTCCAAAGATGTCATTATTGGCGATATGATCAAAATTAGAATTGAAAATGCATACCCCCATTCATTGTGGGGACATCCCCTGGGAGTGCAAGATAAATGAAAAACAAACCTGTGAAGGTCGGGCGAAATACCCTGTGTCCATGTGGAAGCGGGGAAAAATATAAAAACTGCTGCAGAAATAAAAAAATGAAAATCAGTCTAAAGGAAGAATACAAAAAGCGATATGATATTTGTTTGAAAGAACCACACCAGATCCAGGGTATTAAAAAATGCGGAGAGCTTTTAATGTCAATTCTCAATCAGGTTGAGAAAATGATAAAACCTGGGCTTGCAACAGAAGCGATTAATACCTTTGTACATGAGGAAACCATTAAGGCTGGGGCGATTCCAGCACCCTTAAATTACAGGGGCTTTCCTAAAAGCGTGTGTGTTTCAGTCAATGAAGTTATCTGTCACGGCATTCCAGGTGATCGTGTCTTAAAAGATGGGGACATTGTCAATGTGGATATCACACCCATTTTGGACGGGTATTACGCTGATGCCAGTAAAACCTTTTTTGTGGGAACCCCGACAAAACAGGGACAGAAAATCGTGAGTGTGGCTGCCGAATCCTTGAAAAGAGGGATTGAAGCAATAGCCCCGGGTGCTAGATTGGGCGATATCGGTTATGCCATTCAAAGTTATGCAGAGTCCCAGAGCTGTTCCGTGGTTCGTGAGTTTGTCGGTCATGGCGTAGGCATTGATTTCCATGAGCAGCCCCAGGTTCTTCATTTTGGAACCAGGGAAAAAGGTGTCCCTCTTGTTCCGGGTATGGTGTTTACAATCGAGCCCATGATCAATCTTGGCAAAAAAGAGCTCCATGTGCTTGAAGACCGGTGGACAGCCGTCACCAATGATGGGTCCTTATCTGCGCAGTTTGAGCAGACCCTGCTTGTAACTGAAAATGGATGGGAAAGTCTTACACCCTATGAACTTTAAAAAAAGGGAACTGATTCAAGGTCAGGGTTCAGACTCTATATAGATTATTTTATACCGGCAATGGCAATGGTTTTTATCCTTTTAATAAATTTTTTGATCAGGTTGCTATCTGTAATATGGGTATAAATCTCACCATCTGGATAAACTCCCCGGATTTTCTCATCATGGAGAAACCATTGAAGCAGTTCTTCTGATAAGGCCTGTCTGTCCAAGGAAGAGGCTTTTTTCTGGCCACAAAAAGGCTTGGATTCAGGTATTTCCCCCTTTGTGTCAATCAAATGTTTTATAAAATTTAAGATTCTTGAAAGCCTTAACAGGGTTACAGCTTCTATTCTTGATGTTGTATCATTTAAAGGCAGTGCTGTTGACCGCATCAGGGAAAACCTGTCCGGCAGAAGATGATTTGCCTCACAAAACTGATAATCCAGGCTTCCTGGTGCTGGATAATAAATCGATAATCCTGCAAGGGTCCTTTTTTGTGCCAGGTATAAAAGATCTTCCAGAGAACTTTGTGCACTTTGACCCGGTGCTGCAGCAATAATATATGAAACACAGTCAAGTTTATATTTTTTTGCAAGAAAAAGTGCATGTTCAAAAGAGGCTCTTACATCAGGCCGGTTAAATTTTTTCAATTGTTCTTCTGATGTTGATCCCAGAGAAAGGTTGAGGGTCTTAAATCCTGATTCTTTCATTAATGAAACCATGTCTTCATCAATTGCAGGGGGATAAAGGCCGTTCATGGCCCGAAGCTCGACATTTTTATTTGCAGACAGCTTTTTTATCTGAGAGAAAAGCGCCATAAACCATGGCTTGTTTAAACACAGATTTTCATCTTCAAAATCAATAAATCCAATGTCATGGATTTTGGCCTGAAGCTCAATCTCCCTGATTACATCCTCAACTTTCCGCTGTCTGAATGGTGCATGGGATGATGAAGCAGATACAGAACAATATGAACACTGCATGGGACATCCTCTGCTTGAAACAATCATGGTGGAAAGTCTGTTTTTCCGTTGGTAATAATCATGATTGATCAGGTCTGAGGCAGGCAGAGGAAGATTGTTAATATCTGTAATCCAGGATGGATTCGAAATATGGATAGAATTGTTTTGTTTAAAGGCAATTCCAGGTATTTGTTTTAAATCTGAACCATTCTTTAATGCTTCGCAAAGAAGACCCATACTGGTTTCACCCTCTCCTTGCAGAACAAAATCAATTTGCTGGCAGTTTAATACTTTTTCAGGAAACAAGGTGGGGTGGTGACCGCCTAATACAATTTTACAATGGGGATAAAATTTTTTAATGGTTTGAGCGGTTTTTAATGCCTCGTTACAATAAGCTGTAAACAAAGAGGATATGCCCACAATAAAAGGTTGTTTTTCTCTGATTTTTGTCCCGATATATTCATAGGAATATCCAAAATGTTTAAACTCATGGAACAGGGAAAAAGCAGCGGCATCCTTTTTGCCATAAAATGGTAAAAGAAAAGAAAATTCATCCGGATATGCAATGGTTTTTGATTTGTCTGTTGCAAGGGAATCAAGAATTTCAACATTAAAGCCTTTTTCCCTGATACATGCAGCAATGGAGGCAAGTCCATAGGGTATGGTTCTTTTTTTTGTCAGATAAAAATCTTCCAGGGGCGGTTGAACCAGAATTACCTTCATTATGGGGACACCTTACTTAATTGAAAGTGGTAAAATTTGCGCCCAACGCAGAGATTGGGAAAAATTGCCTGTTTCTGGTCAACCACTATTTAACCCTGGGAAATTTTAAAATTGGCAGCAGGGAGACAATAGGTATAAAGGCAGAATAAAAAAGCACATTTTCAAGGCCGTAAATGTCTGCCAGTTTTCCAATAAAAGGTGACAGGGCGCCTCCCAGGCCATAGGCAAGTCCCATCATGATGCTGGATACCATGGATCTTGATTTAGGGGCTAATTTTTGCGCCATTAAAACACCGAGAGGAAGGGATGCCAGGGCAGCAAATCCGGCTAAAAAAGATCCAAGGTAAACAAAGGGTCCAGGAAGATAAAGATACAATAAAAGTGCAGGGGCCATCAAAGCATGGGAAATAAAAAAGATTTTTTTAATATCTGTTCGGTCAGCAAGATAACCTGCCAGTAGGCCGCTGAAAGTACCTGCCATAATAAAGATAGAAAAAATAACTCCCACAGAAACAAGGTCATGACCTTTATCAGTAAGATAAATAGGCATAAAAGTCATAAAGGTCTGCCCGGTGACGGCTCGAAGTACCATTGTAAGCCATATCAGGAAAATGGGTTTATATACCTTGCCAAGGGTGTCTTTAATGGAGCCTATAAATCCTAATTGTGAGAGGTTCTCGCTTACAGGAGCCGGCAGATATTTTATACAGAAAAAAAAGGCAATGGCACCTATAATAATCGTATAGGGCATTTGTTCAAGGCCGAAACAAGTCACATACCAGGTGACAAATACTGGTCCCACAGCAAAGGCAAGGGTTCCGCCCGTATTGAAAATTGAAAGAGAAAATCCCGTGCGGTGGCCTGAATATAATGGCACCATTCCGGTTGTGGAGGGGTGAAACATGGATGATCCAATGGAACCCAGACAAAGGATGATAAGTAAGATCCAAAAATTTGGAGCAATTCCTGAAAAGGGAATAAAGAAAAAAGCAAAAAAGAGTCCTGCAAAAACAAAACTTCTTGTTTCATACCGATCTGCAAGATAGCCTGTGACCGGCTGTACAATAAAGGCAAGAAGCCTGACCATTCCGGTAATTAAACCAACCTGGGCAAGGGTTAACCCAAGCTTGTCAACAAAAGCGGGTAATAAGGGCGTAAAAAAAGATGAATAAAAATCGCCGGTAAAATGAATCAGGGTTAAAATAAAAATTATTCTGTAATTAACCTTGTTTTCAGGGGAATCAGATTGTGTCATGGTGGTTTGGTTTTTAAAAGGCAACCTTTACATATTTTGGCGTAAACCTAAGATGGTTTCTTTGTAATCTGCTGTGTTAAAGATGGCAGATCCTGCAACAAAAGAGGTGGCACCTGCCATGGAGACCGCCTTTATGGTGCTGTTATTGATCCCGCCATCCACCTGGATAATGGCATTGGAATTTTTTTCTTTAAGCAGTTTAGATAAGGCTTTTATTTTATCAATACTTGATTCAATGAATTTCTGGCCGCCAAATCCTGGATTCACACTCATGATCAAAACAAAATCAAGCTGATCTATAACCCATTCTATGGAAGATAGGGGTGTTGCGGGATTTAATGCCACCCCAGCCTTTACACCAAGGCTTTTAATGAGTTGAAGACTCCTGTGAAGGTGAGGGCAGGCTTCCTGGTGAACTGAAATATAACTGGCCCCGGCTTTTGCAAATTCCGGAATGATCAGGTCTGGTGTTTCAATCATTAAGTGAACGTCCAGAACAAGGTTGGTGGTTCTTTTGCATGCTTCTACAATGACTGGACCATAGGTGATGTTGGGTACAAATTGTCCATCCATAACATCAATATGTATCCAGTTGGCTCCTGCCTGTTCAACACTTGTTAATTCTTCACCGAGCCGGGTAAAATCGGCTGATAGAATTGAAGGGGCAATGATTCCCATAAGTTCATATCTCCTGTATTGTTATCCTCTTTCCAAGGATCAATTATTATTGTTTTTTCAAACCTGTGGTCAATAAATATATTAATTTCCGTATGAATTCCAGAAGGGACTAAAATGTTAATATCTTCGCCTGGTTTCATGTATTCATTGTAAAGATCAATAATAGGTCCGAACATGTCAGTTTCAACCTTGACATGCTGTTTTAAAAACCCGGGACCTAAAGAATATGTTACAAGGATGACCCGGCTTAATTTATCCGGGTCCATTATTTTATTGTTTTCTGGGCTGTTCACAACAAGAGTTATGGGTGTGTCCCCCGTCACATAGCTGCCGTAATGGGGCGTAAAAGATAAAATAGTTCCCTTATCCTTATTCAGATCCTTCTTTGAAATAATTTCTGAAATATGAAGATTGTGATTCTTTATAATTGCAGCTGCTTTTTCCAGTCGTAATCCTTTTATATCCGGCATAACCATGCCTATGGGATTGGCTCCCCGGCTGACAAGCAGATGGCAGAAAGATTCTTTTAAGGCAAAGGAAAACGGGACTGGATACTGTTCAATAATATAATCTTTTGGAGTTTTTGAAGAATAGGTAAACGATACATATCCTTTTTTAAATTCATTTTTTTCAAGGAGAATCAAGGCCTGTTTAAAAGGGATTTGTCTTAAATCCGGAACGCTGTTTTCTTTTGGTCCTTTTGAAATATAAATAATGACATCCCTGCCCTTTTTTATGGTGGCACCAGGCTTTGGGTCCTGGGAAATAACATTATGCCTGGGAATCTTATCATCATACAGTGTCCCATGCAGTTTTGCGTTTAATCCCATGCTGGTCAGGGTTTCTAAAACATATATAATGTTTTTGCCGGTTAATTCAGGCAAAATGATTTCATCTGCGCTTTGCGTAAAAACACGGACTGAGTAATAGGCAATGGTGCCGGCCATGCAAAATACCATTGAAAAAATAAGTGTGTATTTTAAAAATGATTTCACCTGGGGTTTTTGGATTTCCTTTTTAGTCGGACGGCAAAAAAACCATCCATATTATTTGCATCAGGATATGTTTTCAAAAATCCCTGCTCTGAGATTAATCCAGATATTAAACTGGTTTTTAATTTATAATAATTACCAGATTCAAAATCTTTATCAATTGAAAAATCTTTTCTTTTTTCTAAAAATGTATAAACAACATCATCATTTTCTTCTTTTTCACAGGAACACACGGCATAGACAAGAAGCCCGCCCGGTTTAACCAGGTTTGCTGCAGCATTGAGCATTTTTTTTTGTTGTGATGAAAGCCGGGCAATATCATTTTTTGAGCATTTCCATTTTGTGTCAGGATTACGTCGGATTACTCCAAGCCCTGTACAGGGGGCATCAATCAGGACACGATCAAAATAAAAGTCAAAATCTTTAACAGTGGTTTTTAACAGGTTCAAAGGTTTTGTCTGGATAATATCAATGCCCAGCCTTTTTGATTCCAATTGAAGGGATTCAAGTTTTTTGGACTCAATATCTGCTGCAATAATTATCCCTTTGTTTTCCATGAGCTGGGCAATATGCCCTGTTTTTCCTCCAAGACCTGCACAGGCATCCAGAATTTTCTCTCCCGGCTTGGGTGCCAGAAAATGGGTAACAATCTGTGTTGCTTCATCCTGGACTTGAAATAATCCAAGTTTAAATTCTTCAAATTCATGGATAGGTATACTGGGGTTGGTAAAGCTGATTCCCTGTGAAGCATAATCAGTCAGCCGGATGTTTTTTGCGACCAAAGAAAGGCTTTTGGCAAGGGATTGTCTATCACTTTTTAAAGTATTGGTTCTCAGCGTGATCTGAGGAATGGTATTGATTTGCTGGCAAAGCAAGCATGTTTTTTCAAATCCAAAAGCATGATTCCATTTTTTGGAAAGCCATAAAGGTAGGGAAAATTTTACGGAAATATATTTGGATCTATTATCTTTTACGTCTGGAAAAGGGACCTTTGAAAAATTGTCTGCAGCGTTTCTTAACACGGCATTAATAAATCCAGCAGCTTTTTTGTCTAAACGTTTTTTTGCAATATTAACTATTGTGCTAATCGCGGCAAAGACAGGGATCCTGTCCATATTTAAAATTTGAAAAAGAGCTATCCTTAATAAATATAAAGTTGTTATATTTAATTTTTCCAAAGGTGTATTTGAAAATGCACGAAGTATCCAGTCAATGGATTCTCGTTGACGAAGAACTCCAAATATCAGCGCATTGCAAAGACTTCTATCATTTTTGGAAAGAGAGGATATCTCTTTTGAATGATTTTCCAGACTTTTGTCAAGGTTATGAAATGAAGTGTCCCAGGAAACCAGAACGGTTACAGCTATGTGTCTGGGGTCGCTAATCATGCAAGATCAAATCTTACAAAAGGATCAATTTTGTGGCCGCATAAAAATTGTCTGGCCTTCAATCGTTTCCCAGATGTTCCCATCAGCTCCAGAATAATAAGGCTGCCTTTGCCCGTGGCAACATGAATCCCTTGTTTGTCGCATTGAAAAATAACGCCGGGCTCATGACGGGTCTGGATATCAGAGACAGGCGTAACAGAGGGAGTGGCTTTATAAATTTTGATTATTTTAGTCCCAAGAAGGCTGAATGCTCCGGGCCAGGGGGTCATGGCGTTAATGTGGGCACAGATCTGCTCGCTGGAAAGATTCCAGTCAATTTTGCCATCGCCTTTTTTTAGCATTTTTACATAAGTTGCCTTTGAATGATCCTGGGGAGCTGGGTCAAGACGATTGTCCAGAATGGCATGAAGAGTTTTTACGATAAGATCAGCACCCATTAGTCCCAGTCTTTCATGGATATCATGGGCAGTATCCTGTTTAGATATAGGGGTTGAAGATGACAGCAAAAGGTCTCCTGCATCCATTTTTTTGGCCATTACCATGGTGGTGACCCCCGTTGTCCTGTCCATATTCAGAATAGATGCCTGGATAGGAGAAGCTCCCCTGTATCTGGGTAAAAGGGATGCATGGATATTAATGGGCATTATTTTAGGAATGTTTAAAATCTCCTGTGAAAGGATCTGACCAAAGGCTGCTACAACAAAAAAATCAGGATTAAGGGATAAAAGCTTGTCCCGGGCTTCTTTGGTATTGATATTTTCCGGTTGAAAAATATCAAGTCCCAGGTTCAGTGCAGCCGTCTTAACAGGTGAGGGCGAAAGTTTTTTCCCTCTGCCCTTTGGCCTGTCAGGCTGGGTGACCACAAGGCTGATAAAAAAATCATCCTGTGCTGCCAGTTTCTGCAAAGCAGGCACACTGAAATCAGGAGTTCCCATGTAGATTATATGGGTCCTGGATCTCACTGATCATCCTGCATTTTTGCCAGTTTTTTTTTATACATGGTTCTTTTTAAGACGCTGATCCTGTCGATAAATAAGATGCCATCAAGATGATCGATTTCATGCTGCATGATGATTGCAAGAATACCTTCTGCCTCAAAGTCAAGCGGGTTGCCTTCAATATCAAGTGCCTGAACTGTCACCTTTTCATATCGTTTTACATCTGAGTTATAGTCAACAACGCTTAAACAGGCCTCTTTTTCTGAAATAATACTGCCTGAACCAGCCATGATTTCCGGGTTTATTAATGCTGTAAATTCTTGAACCAGGTCATCCTTATCTGGATTTGCTGCATTAGAGTCATAAACAATAACCCTTTTGTTTACGCCTACCTGTGGGCTGGCAAGCCCAACCCCCGGTGCATTGAACATGGTTTCCCCCATGTCGGCAATCAAATTTTTTATTTCCTCATCAATGGTGTCAACCTTAATAGATGGCTGCAATAAGGATTTTTCAGGATATGTTAAGATTTTTCGAATAGCCATTTTTTTCTAAAATGTCCTTTGCAATTTTAATATCTTTTTCAATCTGCCGGGAAAGTTCCTGAATACTGGAAAATTTTTTTTCATCCCTTAGTTTTTTAACCATATTGACACGGATTCTGGTATCATAAATGTCATGGTTAAAATCAAGGATATGAACTTCAATGGTAAACATCTGGTCACCAAATGTCGGTGCAAATCCAATATTGGCAACTCCCCAGAAATTGCCTTTAGTCGTTTCCACATTAACAGCATAAACACCTATTTTGGGACAGAGCTCATCATGAAGTTTGATATTGGCAGTGGGAAATCCCAGCTGACTTCCTCCACGTTTCCGGCCCTTGATAACTTTTCCCCGGATTTGATAGTGCCGGCCAAGGTATTTCATGGCCTGGTCAACCTTTCCTTGCATGACGATTTCACGTATTCTTGTGCTGCTGATCCGTTCAAGATCTTGATCTGTATTATTTATCCAGGGAGACACAATGGTTTCAAATCCCAGCCGGCCTTCTTCTTCTTTTAAAAGTTCAATATTTCCCAGCCTGTCTTTTCCAAATAAATAGTCTGCACCAATAATGATCGATTTCATCCCGATTTTATTCACAAGAATTTTTTCAATAAAATCATGGGCAGTAATGGCGGCAAATGCCTTATCAAATGGGATACACAATAATATGTCGATTCCGCACTTTTCAATGAGTTCGATTTTCTGGTCTCGTCTTGTAATCAAGGCAGGCCCTGAAATTCCCAATGCTTTCAAGGGGTGAGGATCAAAGGTCATGGCAACAGATGTACCATTGATTTGTTCTGCTTTTTCCATCACTTGTCGAAAAAGGCTTTGATGCCCTTTATGAACCCCGTCAAAGTTACCTATGGTAATGACAGTGTTTTTAAAGGGATGGTTAATTTGATCTATATTTTCAATTAATTCCATGGTTACCTTTTAAATTTGGAACAATAATCTTGACAAAATTTATAAACAAATATATATAGCCTAACTGTCATTTTTAAGCAATCCTTAATTGCCCAGCCAAGGGCAATTTAAGGACAGTTTAGTGCCGAAGTGGCGGAATTGGTAGACGCACCAGTTTCAGGGACTGGCGAGCGTATGCTTGTGGGAGTTCGAATCTCCCCTTCGGCACCAGACAACACCTTCTGGAAATAAAAAGGCAGAGTCATTGCTGACTCTGCCCATATCTTTTTAAATGATAGTTATCTTTTTTTACAACGGCTATTTAAAACCGATCTTCGGTCTTTACCGGCTCTTCTTTCAGGGGAATACTCGGCACATGAAAATATCCGCCGATCATTCTTCACTGAACGCCTGCCATCATTATCCCGTAATAAAGCTTTCTTATCCATGGGGATTTATTTTTGAAGTTTTCTTCTACTGACTCCAGCAATGCCTAACATGCCAAGACCAAATAGGAGCATTGTTGCTGGTTCGGGGACTGGAGCTGTTTCAAAAGTGGCTTTAATATATAATTCTTGAAAATTTATACTACTAAAATTATCTTTATCCCAAATCCAGCTTGCTCCTGCGTCTATGCCTGCTACCGGACTCCAAATATTAGGATCCGTCGAAGCATTCGTTCCAAAGGTTGTAGCGTTATACCAACCCCATGCGCTGTCATTAAAATTAGTGGTGTTCCCATTCAAATTGTTTGAAATTTTCCAACTGGAAGATGTCAAAATTAATTCCGGACCGAGATCAATTTGAGCTAAAAATCCTGCTGGATTGCCATCGCTCTGATCACCAACGTTTTGAACCTGCCAAACAAGTTGATATTCATGACCGGGCAAAAGATCCAAGACCTCGGTATCTGCTATCTGCCAAGTATCATAATTACTATTTTTACTTAAACTATCAGGAGATCCACCGTTCTGATACCAGCCACCAACTATATTATCTGCGGTGTAGGTGATACTGACTGGTATTGCCCATGCCATGCAATTAAATACTAATAAGAAAAACAATGCATACAATAAAATAAATTTTTTTTTCATGATTAAATCTCCTTTTTATTTAACGCAACCAGGCTATCTCACCATAAGACCCTTTGGCTTTCCGTCCCTGCTTTACAACAGGTTTGGCATTTTTACATGATTATTAGGAATAATAAGCAAAAAATATACCATGCGCTGATAACACTCCAAGAGGCCCAATTAGCCTATATAGGTATTTTTACCTATGGAAAAAATGTAATATAAATTGGTAAAAAAATTCCCATTATTAAGAGAGTATTTAATTTTTTTCTTGTTTCCATGCGTAATTTTCAGGCTTTGTCTGTGCCTGTAAAAATGTAATTTTACTTGACTTTTCACATGGTTTTTTATATAAGTCGTTTTCGTTCCCAAACTTGTTGATATCAAGTTTGGCAGCAAAGGTTAAACTCCCTGTGTTCAAAGGAGTTTAAAGGTTTGTGTTAAGACAACACACCCAGAGAATTAAGCCGAAGTGGTGGAATTGGTAGACACGCTAGACTTAGGATCTAGTACCGCGAGGTGTGGAGGTTCAAGTCCTCTCTTCGGTACCATTTAAATAAATTAAGGCTTTGCAGAGAATCAAGCTTTTTTTTGCAAAGCTTTTTTTTTGTTTGATTTATAAATATTGTCTCGAACCGATATAATATTTTTTAAAATAGGGGTGGTCTAATCTTTCAAAACTAACATGGCCACCTTTTCCGGGTGCATGGATCAAAACGCCGTCGCCAAGATAAATCCCAACATGAAGGCCGCCTTTTTTTTGGGTGCCTTTAAAAAAGACAAGGTCTCCGACCTGCAACTTGTTTTTTTTTACAAATTGGCCGCTGGCAAGCTGGTCTTTGGTAGTCCTTGGGATAACAATCCCTGCTTTTTTATAGGTGTAACTGGCCAGGCCGCTGCAGTCAAATCCTGTTTCCGGAGATTGTCCACCCCATTTATATGGAATGCCAATGCTCTGAATGGCATAATGGGCGATAATTTCTCTTTGCCGTGATATTTGTACCGGGGGAAGATGCCGATCTGTATCCTGAAGGCTTGATTCTGGCTTTGGTGGTGGGGCATGTTGTTTATGATCAATTTGTTTATGTGCTGCGCATGAAAATGATAAAACTATCAACATCAGGCAGGAAAAAGATTTTTTATATTTATTCATTTATCGGTCCTGCAACTATTGTTTAAAAGAGATTTGTCCTTAATAAATTTATTTGTATTGATTCTTTGTTTGTTGTATTAACAATTAACAAAAAATAACAGGAATTACAAATTATGTTTTTATAAATTTATTCAAAAGGGGGAAGATGATGTTTACTATTGATAATTCAATACTGTTGCTGATTGATGTTCAAGGACAGCTGGCCCAGTTAATGCATGAAAGAGATAAATTGTTTAAATCACTTGGGAATCTGATTCAGGGGATGGAAATACTTGGCGTGCCTGTCATATGGATGGAACAGATCCCAAAGAATTTGGGACCAACTACAGAAGCTGTTTCCAAATATTTGACAGACAATGCGCCCATTGAAAAATTTTCATTTTCATGCTGTGGTGAACCTCGATTTATGGAAGAATTCAAAAAAGCCGGGAGAACCCAGGTCCTTTTAACTGGCATTGAGACCCATATCTGTGTATTTCAGACTGGATATGACTTGATCAACAAACAAGACTGCCAGGTCCAGGTGGTAACAGATTGTGTTTCTTCCAGAACAAAAGAAAACAAGGAAATCGGCATCCAGAGGATTGTTCAGTCCGGCGGTCAGGTTACCTGTGTGGAAATGGTATTTTTTGAATTGTTGCGGGCTGCCCAGGGTGATAAATTCAAGCAGATTATAAAATTGATCAAATAGGTTTGGTACAATAAAGGGTGGTTTTGTATTAAGTCCTTAAATTTATAAAAGATTTGTATTGAATTAAAAAAATATTGAACAAAAAAATATTTGACAAAAAAAATTGATTTGTGTATTTTATACGATTAGTTTTTATGGGGTTTATTCATATATGAGTTGGTTATAACTGATCTGAAAGCAATTCAAGGATTTTCATATGGATCGAAAGGCAAACGTTTCCCGAAAAACAAAAGAGACTGCAATAAACATTGGTTTTAATTTAGATGGTTCAGGCAAGGCAGATATTTCAACGGGAATTCCTTTTTTTGACCATATGCTTACAGCTTTCACAGTCCATGGTTTTTTTGATCTAGAGGTCACTGCCAAAGGAGACCTTGACGTTGATTATCACCATACGGTTGAGGATATCGGTCTGGTCTTTGGACAGGCGCTTTCAAAAGCGCTTGAAAATAAAAAATCGATTATCCGGTTTGGCGATAGCTGTGTTCCAATGGATGAAGCCTTGTCAAGGGTTACCATCGATATGTCAAACAGACCCTATCTTGTTTACAATTTTCCAAGCGATCTTAAAGTAAAAGGAACATTTGATACCTGTCTTGCCAAAGAATTTTTCCAGGCATTTTGTGTTCAAGGGGCCATTAACCTTCATATTAATTCGTATTATGGTGAAAATGAGCATCATGTTCTTGAATCGATTTTTAAAGCCTTTGGAAAATCTTTGCATATGGCCACCAGAACTGATGAAAGAATTTCCAATGTCCTGTCCAGCAAGGGAAGTCTTTAAAAATTGTTTACTCACTTCCAATGGAACAAAAATTAAAAGTACAGTGAGCGTAAATGCAAATCATCCCGGCTGTTGATATTAAACAAGGCAAATGTGTCCGGCTGTTACAGGGCCGGATGGAAGATACCACTCATTACTCAGATGATCCCGTAATGATGGCTCAAAGATGGGAGGCTTGCGGCGCGAGTCTTATCCATGTAGTGGATCTTGATGGTGCTTTTGCAAAACAGGTAAAAAATCTTAAGACCATACAGGATATTTTAGCCGGCATAAATATCCCCATACAGGTGGGTGGAGGTATCAGAGATCTTACAACCATTGAAATGTATTTGGATGCAGGTGTGTCAAAGGTTATTATTGGAAGTGAAGCGCTTTATCATCCAGGATTTGTAAAAGATTCCTGCAGGCTGTTTCCAGGCAAAATTGTCGTTGGGATTGATGCCAGAAATGGCCGGGTTGCAGTGGAAGGTTGGAGCCGGACGTCTGAAACTCTTGCAATTGATCTGGCAAAAGAATTTGAGTTTTGCGGTGTTTCAGCAATCAATTTTACTGATATACACAAGGACGGCATGCAGACCGGCCCTAACATTGAAGAAACAGCTGCTTTAGCTTGCGCGGTGTCAATACCCATCGTGGCATCCGGTGGAGTAAGTACACTTCAGGATATTAAAAATCTTCTTGAAATAGAAAGTAAAGGTGTGACCGGAGTTATAACCGGAAGGGCACTTTATGAAGGAACCCTTGATTTAAAAGAAGCCATCAGGATTGCAAAATAATAATTATCTATAAAGATAATTATTGACATGTAATTTTAAATACTTAGCTTGTTTTACTTGATAAATCGTTAAATTTTGGAGTCAGCACCGCTAAGATGTATATTCCTGAGGAAAAAGTTTCAGAGATTTTAAATGCTTCAGATATTGTTGATGTCATTTCAGAATCTGTTATTTTAAAAAAATCTGGAAGAAATTTTTTTGGCTTATGCCCGTTTCACTCTGAAAAAACCCCTTCTTTTTCTGTAAATGCAGGCAAACAGATCTTCCATTGTTTTGGCTGCAGTGCTGGGGGAAATGTATTGTCCTATGTAATGAAATATCATGGAACTACGTTTCCTGAGGCTGCAAAAATGATGGCCCGCAAGTATAATATAACAATAGAAACCAAGGAAATTGATCCTGCAATAAAAAGACAGCTTCATCTCAAAGAGAATCTGTTCCGGTTGAATAAAATAGTTATGGGAACTTATTTTGATGAACTGAAAAATTCAAAGACAGGGGAGATTGCAAGACAATACCTTAACGACAGAGGGATTTTAGACAATACGATTGAGCTGTTCAGATTGGGATTTTCACCAGATAACTGGGACACCATTGTTAAGGTTTTAAAAGAGCGGAAAATTTCTAAAAACATTGCAGTCCAAAGCGGTCTGATTTTGGAAAGAAAGCAGAATAATGGGTATTATGACCGGTTTAGAAATCGTATCATGTTTCCCATTTTTGATATAAATATGCAGGTGGCAGGGTTTGGCGGCAGAGTGATGGATGATGCCATGCCAAAATATATGAATTCCCCTGAAACGCCGGTATATAACAAAAGTCGTATCCTTTACGGCCTCCATGCGTCAAAACAATTTTGCCGACAGGAAGGTTTAGTCTACATTGTTGAAGGATATTTTGATTTTTTATCCCTTTATCAACACGGTATTAAAAACACAGTGGCAAGTCTTGGTACAGCATTAACTGCTGATCATGTCAGGATACTTAAAGGATATGCTCCCAGGATGGTATTGGTTTTTGACTCTGATACAGCTGGAATTAATGCTGCCAAAAGAAGTGTTAAAATTTTCATGAATGAGGGTGTTGATACCAGAATTCTTGTGCTTCCACAAGGAAATGATCCAGATTCCTATGTGGTAAAACATGGACAAAAGGCATTTAATGAACTGGCTTTAAATGCCAAAACCATGATGCAGTTTCTATTACAGGTTTCCATTGATGCACATGGGCTGTCTGTGGAAGGCCGGATTCGGATTTTAGAGGATATGAAAAAGCAGCTGATTTTGATTCAAGACAGCGCATTAAGATCTTTATATGTAAAAGAGCTTGCCGAAACCCTGAATATTGATGAAAAAGCTGTTTTGGAGAAGGTCAGGGAGCAATATTTAAGTCATCCCGAAAAAAAATCCTTTTTAAGTGAAGGGAAAAAACAGGATGCCAAACTGGAATCTGATCGAAGAGAAGAACAGATGATTTCACTGATGCTGAACTATCCGGAAATCATAGACGAAATTAAAGACAAAGAGGTTTTAGATTATTTTTATTCTGAAAAATTAAAATGTCTGGCACGGAAAATTTTAAGTATGGATCCCAAAAAAGAAGCCTTCATTACAAATGTTATGGCTGGTATGGAAAATACTGAGGATCAGGAACTTATTGCTTCCTATGCCATGGATGATTTTTTTTCAGAACAGGATATTCATCAAACTGCTTTATCTATAATCCATAGAATTATCAGAGTAAGAAAAAAACAGGAAAACACTTTAACAACTAAAATTATAAGTGCGGAAAAGGGCTGTGATTCTGATTTAATGGATCTGTTAAAACAAAAGCAGGCAGAGATTCAGCAATTACATGATCAATTATAACTTTAAGTTAAGGATTGGAAATTATATAAATTGAACAGAAATTGCGTTTAAGTAATTTCATTTCCGATCCTAAGCCTTTGGGAGGCATTTTATGGCAGTAAAGACAAATACGTCTGGAGAGAATGTTGTGATTAGTAAAAAAGAATTAAAAAAACTGATTAAAAAAGGTGAAAAAACCGGTTCCCTCTCTTTTGCCGAAATTAATGATGCAATTTCCGATGATTTAAAATCATTGGAACAAATAGAAGATATTGTTATGCAGCTTAAAGAGCTTGGGATAGAACTTGTGGATAAGGAAAAAGAAAAAAGAATAAAGGCCACAAAGAAAAGTGCTGCAAAAGTAACAACTAAGACAGCTGCTAAGACAGCAGCAAATAAAACAGCAACTAAAACAGATGTTACAACAGCAACTAAAAAGGTTGCTAAAGGTAAAATTAGAAAAGTTTCTGGAAAAGAAAAGAATGAAGAAACTATTAATAAAGAAATTACCAAAGCCATTCTTTCTCCTAAAAAAGATAGTTCTGATATTGAGTTTGGCGCTGTTACAGATCCTGTGAAAATGTATCTCAAGGAAATGGGGATGGTCACTTTACTCAGCCGTGAAGGTGAGATTGAAATTGCCAAAAAAATTGAGAAAGGGGAGCATGATATTCTGCGAACTATGCTGGACTGTCCCATATCATTATCCACGATTTTCATCTATGGCGCCAGGATGGAAAAAAAATCCGTGCGGCCCAAGCATGTTTTAAGGGATGTGGATGAAGGGGATGGAGTTGTTGATGAGGTTTCCAAACAGGAAAAATTTTTAAACTCTTTAAAAGTAATAAAAGATATTCACCGGGAAACCCTTAAAAAAAGAGATCTGTTGCTCCTGGAGAAAAAAAAATCTAAAAAATATGAGACTTACGCAAGCGAGATATTTAATAACACGGAAACCATATTTGAGGAATTAAAAAAATGGCGGTTTGAATCCAATGTTATTGATACTATTGAAAAAAGCATTAGAAACACCATTGCCTGGTTTGATAAAGTGGACGCGCTATTTGAAGACTGTGCTAAAACCTTTAAAGTCAAACCCAAAACAATGCTTGATCAAGTTTGTGATGAAAAAACCTTTGTAAAGTGGGCATCTGACAGGTCTGATATTAACATAGAGCGAGCCAGAATATTATACCAGGATATCTGTTCCCTTTTAAACCAGGTTTCTTTACGAAAAGATGTCATAAAAGGAGATTCAATTTTTTTAAGGCAGATTACGGATACTATTGACAAAGGGCGCAGGGATGCTGACTTTGCAAAAAGAGAATTGGTAAGGGCAAATTTAAGACTGGTGGTCAGTATTGCAAAAAAATATACAAACAGAGGATTACAATTTCTTGACTTGATTCAGGAAGGTAACATCGGATTGATGAAGGCAGTGGATAAATTTGAATACAGAAGAGGATATAAATTTTCCACATATGCCACATGGTGGATCAGGCAGGCCATCACAAGAGCCATCGCAGATCAGGCCAGAACCATAAGGATCCCTGTCCATATGATTGAAACCATAAACAAGCTGATTCGAACATCCCGATACCTTGTGCAGGAAATGGGCAAGGAGCCCTCTCCGGAGGAAATCGCAGAAAAGATGGAAATCCCCATTGAAAAAGTTAGACGGGTTTTAAAGATTGCAAAAGAACCTATCTCTCTTGAGACCCCTATTGGAGAGGAAGAAGACAGCCATCTGGGTGATTTTATTGAAGATAAAAAGTTTGCCATTCCCTCGGATGCAGCCATTGATTTCAGCCTGGCAGAACAAACCAGGAAGATCCTGGCCACTTTGACACCCAGGGAGGAAAAAGTCCTTCGCATGAGGTTTGGCATTGGTGAAAAATCAGATCACACCCTGGAAGAAGTGGGCAAGGATTTTACAGTGACAAGGGAGCGTATCCGTCAGATTGAGGCAAAAGCATTAAGAAAGCTGCGACATCCGACAAGAAGTAAAAAACTCAAGACCTTTATTGAAAATTAAATTGGTTGAGAATTAAATCTTGACACAAAAACTGTTTTTTTATATATATTGCAAGTTTATGTGAATAAAAGGGCCCATAGCTCAGTTTGGCAGAGCCACCGGCTCATAACCGGTCGGTCCCTGGTTCGAACCCAGGTGGGCCCACCAATTAAACAGTAAGGGCATGTTTGATGAGCAGAATTAAAAACCAAAAAGGATATTCTATTTATATATGAATGTGCCTGAAGAATATCGATTGGATATACAAAATCAAAAGCGTGGTAAAATACCACGCTTTTTTTATTTGCAGCCGGGTTTATCATGGTGAAAACAAAAGATATACTGGAATTCCTTAATATTATTGCCCCTTTTGATATTGCTGAAGACTGGGATAATTCAGGACTTCAGGTCGGCAATTTGAACTGGGATGTAAAAAAAGTGATGATTGCCCTTGATGTTTCCATGCCCTTGATGATAGCTGCAAAAAAAGCCCATTGTGATCTTGTGCTCACCCACCATCCCTTAATGATCACGCCTGCAAAATCCATTGATTTTAATCGAATGCCTGGCAAAGCCATTGAAATTGCTGCAAGATATGGTATCAGTATCCTCTCTGCCCATACAAATCTTGACAAGGCTAATGATGGTTTAAATGATTATTTTGCAACAAAGATCGGCCTGGAAAAAACAAAAGTTTTTTTTATGGAGAATTCTTCATCAATGCAATTAGGTGAAATGATCGGCATTGGCAGGATCGGATACCTTAAATCCCAGGCGCCGCTTAAACAGGTGGTTCATCAAATAAAAGAAAAGCTTGCTTTGAGCCATCTTCGAGTAACAGGAGATTTGGATTTGCCTGTAAGTTGCGTTGCAGTCTGCACTGGCAGCGGCGGTTCTCTAGTTGATGAATTTTTAAGATCCAAGGCAGAAGCATATATCACAGGCGATATTAAATATCATGAAGCAAGACGTGTTGAAGAATATTCAAAGGGTCTGATTGATGTGGGCCATTTTGGTTCTGAACATATGGCTGTTGATCTGCTTTTTGAAAAATTAAGTCAGGCGATCTTCAAAGCCGGACTGAATATAACAATAGAAAAGTTTACAAAAGAAAAAGATCCATTTATTATAGTTTAAGGATAAAATATTATGAATGATGATATTCCCACTAAACCAGATATTGAAGCCCTGGTCAAACTTCAGGAAGCTGAGACTCAGATTGTCAGGCTTAATGATGTCATGATTAAGGTTGAAAAGGAAAAAGAAAAATTAAGCGCAAAATTAAACCAGTTTGGAAATGCCCTGGAAGAAAACAAAGAACATCTTTCACGTGCCACGGAAGCCTGCCGGGATTGTGAAAGAGAAATTCAAGTTGTTGATGATCGGATTATTAAAAGCAATGAAAAATTGAGGATGGTAAAGACCAATAAAGAATATAATCTTTTTTTAAGAGAAGTGGACGATAATAAAAAACGCAAAGATGTTTTGGAAACTGAATTATTGGAACTGCTTGATGAAAAAGAAAAAATAGAAAAAATTGTTCAGGAAAGTGAAAAAGAATTCCATCTTCTTAAGGATCAAATAGAAGAAGAACAAAAAGATATTGAAAAAAAATCTATTGATGACAGAGAGCTTCTTGATGAATATATTGCCCAGCAGAATGAAATCAGCAAAACCCTTGACCCTTCATTGATGAACAGGTTTGCAAAAATATCAAAAATGAATAATGGCTCGGCTGTTATATATGTGGAAGACGCGGTGTGTATGGGGTGCTTTATGAACGTACCACCTCAATTATATATTGAAATACAGCGTGGTAATTCATTGATTTCCTGTCCGCAATGCAGTAGAATCCTTTATCACATAAATAGGTAAAAATTCGGCCTGACCAGGCAAAACGATCGCTGGGTTTTTAAACCTGGAGGAAAGTCCGAACACCACAGGACAGGACGCTCCATAACGTGGAGTCACGGTGACGTGAAGGAAAGTGCAACAGAGAGTAGACCGCCTCGCTACTCAGTTTGTTGAATAACATGAAGGACCCTTTTTAAGTTGTTCATCGAACTGAGTAGCGAGGTAAGGGTGAAACGGTGCGGTAAGAGCGCACCAGTTTTCCAGGTGACTGGAAAAGCTTGGTAAACCCCGTCCGGTGCAAGACCAAATAGGAAAATGTTTGAGGGTTGTCCGCCCAAGTTTTCGGGTAGGTCGCATGAGGTGTGCGGCAACGTACATCCAAGATGAATGATCGTTGATCTGTTTGCGGTAACAAGAGCAGATAACAAAATTCGGCTTATCAACTGGTCAGGCCGAATCTTTATTTTTAATGTTGGAAAATGGATTATGAATTTTACTTGCGACATCTCTTTTAAGGAAAAAGCCAATATTTTTTCTTTTGAATATCTAAAATGTATTTTATTTGTTTTTGAACTTGATGATGACGAGTATCTGTTTACAAAAAAAATATATTCAAAGCTTATTTCAACATCTCATATTCTTGAAGATTTTTTAGATTTTCATGGGGCTAAAAAAAATAAAGAATGGGTGTTTTATCGCGAATTGTCTGCAACAATCCGGCATCTTTCAATGGCCTGCTATTCCCAAAGACATATTCTCAATCGGTTTAAATTTTATTCTTTTGAAGCGAACCAGCATAAGACCTTTAAACTTGAAGCCTTTGATACACTAAAAATTTTACAGCAATCCATAAAACTGGCTGCACCTGTTATTTTAGAGGAAGCTCGCCGTCTGAAGATCAATATTCCGGTCAATAGGTATGATCTTAGTTATTTTCCAGGGATTTCATCTGTACAGCAGCTGGATCACAATATCGATGATTTTAATTCCAAAGACCAGCAAAGAGAAAACTTGACCCGGATTGCCAGTGAATTTTTAGAAATTGTTAAAGATTTTGATCAATTTGAATTTTATGAGCGGTATGATTTAAAAAAAATAAAGGAACTTGTGCCGGATAAAATCAATGAGGTCATCATTAGACGATATGAAATGTTGATTCATAACATCCAGTCTTCCTTTGATTCCTATGTTGTAAATACAAAATCATCCTCAGAAAATTTAAAGCTTGAACAACTTAGAAGTCATTTTTCCATTGTATTTCATATGCTCCAGGTAACGGGCAGTTTGTTGCATTTTTATGAACGCCATTTGCATGATATCGGGTTTAAGGATGTATATAAAACTGTCAGTGAATCTTTATCCGATGTTATTGATCCAGATGTTGTGCTGGATCGGGCTGTAAATTTTGGATTGTTTTATGCCTGGAAATTTTTGTCTTCAGGAAAAGCCCTTGCATCGAAAATATTGAATGAAAACATGGAAACCTCTGTTATTGAGGTTGGAATACCTAAAGACCGCGGATTTCACAGTCGTCCAAGCCTTTTAGTGGCAAAAATTGTTCAGCATTATGGTGGTGAAGTCAAAATGCTTGTAAATAGTGATGTTTTTGATGCTGCAAGTGTCCTGGATATTCAATGGGCTGGTGGGAAAATAAAAAAAGAAGAAATCGAAATTGTTCAATTTAAGGGCGATTTGCGGGCATTAAAGGATCTGAAAACCCTTGCTGCAGTGAATTATGGAGAAGACCATATGGGTAAGGGAATTCCCTTGCCAAAAGAATTGTCTTATTTAATTTAAAATGCATCCATCTCAAAATTTTGTCATAGTTGTTGCCGCAGGGAAGGGCTTGCGAATGGGCTCAGAGATTAAAAAGCAGTATCTTTATCTTGACAAAATCCCAATTCTCAGTCGAACCATCATGGCCTTTGACAGCTGTGACCAGGTCCATGAAATTGTCCTTGTTATTCCAAAACAAGACCATGAGTATTGTAAAAAACATATTATCGATCCATTTGGCTTTGCAAAAAAAATTCATCTGGTTGAAGGTGGGAATAAAAGACAGGACTCTGTATTAAATGGTCTGAAAAGGGTCAATGATAGAATAAATATTGATAAAGAAACCATTGTATTGATTCATGATGGGGTCCGCCCCTTTGTAAATCAAAATATAATTAAAGCGTGTATCCAGAAGACCATTGAATATGGTGCCTGTATTCCTGGTGTTAAAATAACAGAGACTGTTAAACAGGTCTGCCCGGATTCAAGTATTCAAAAAACATTGAACAGGCAGTTTCTCTATACTGCACAAACACCCCAGACATTCAAACTGGACTTGATTCTGCGGGCATTTGATTATGCTATTAAAACTTGTTTTTCAGGTACGGATGACGCTTCTTTAGTAGAACACTTAGGTGAAAAAGTGGTTATCATAAAAGGGTCTAGCCTGAACATTAAAATCACGACACAAGAGGACCTTATTCTGGGAAAACATATGTTAAACAGAATTGAAATTGAGTAAAATAGTGGGTAAATTATTTGACTCTATTTTTTAATATTGTTATATTTAAAAACAAGTACAAATACAAATCGTAATTCGCTGCGCTCATCTTGATAAATGGTAATGTAATTTCTAAATAAATTTTAGTTTTCTGTCTTTGGCAGAAAATAAAATTCCAACCAAATTTTGAATGGCAGCATAAGCCTCCTTGCTGCCCAGAGGAGGGTAAAATGGCCGGCAAAACAAATCCAAAGTCTTTAATAAGTCATGTCGATGCAGTTAAAAAAGGAAAGTTATTATTTGAAGATGCCTTTGGGGGGGTCGCAAGGATGATCCTTGATGCAGGCATTCAAAAAATTACAGTTAAAGGTAAAACAACCTACCAGTTTGATCTATTCAGCCAGGGGAAAAAACATCTGGTGGGTATGTACGATGAAATAAACAGTTTTGTTTCATTTGTGAAAGATGCTTCAGAAGGTGGTTCTTCAAGGGAAATGGCCTTTGTCCTGGTGGGTGAACCCGGCAATGGGAAAACTTTTTTTGTTGATTACCTTTGTGCGCGATACAGAGAATTCTTAAGTATCCCCCAAAATAAAAAATACACATTCAGGTTTATTAATCTGGATCAGATCGGAGGCTATGGCAAGATTAACTTTATTGAATCCCAGACTTATGAAGATCCCATGATTCTGGCCATGAGTCTTTGTGAAACCCAAGACCAATCTAAAGAGGTTTTTTCTAAAAAATTTAAATTTACTGAAAAACAGACAGAGGATCTTTATGATAAATATCGTCCTCTGGGTGCCTGTTCTGCTTATATCTTTAATCAGATCCGGGAGTATACAAACAATGATATTACAAAGATGTTGTCCTTTATTGAAATTACACCGGTTCCATTAATTGAAAGTCTGGGCACAATAACAGGCAAATATCCTGCAAAGGATAAGATTACCTCATCTGCTGTGGATCTCATGGGAGAAGAATCTATTCAAAGGCTGCTTCATATTTCAGATTCAAACAACCCTTATCGATTTGATTTAAGAAGAGGAGCATTGGCAAGAGTTGCGGGCGGCGGCATCCATTTCAGCGACGAGATTTATAAAAATAAAAAGGATCTGGTTCAGGTTTATCTTGGGGTTATTCAAAACCGGATGATTGAAATGGACGGGTTCAAGTGGCCCATTGACACGCTGATTATCGCCACCAGCAATAATTCTGAATTTGACACTTTCCTTTCCGAAAAAGAAGAAGCACCGATAATTGACCGGTGCAGAATCTGTTATGTTGCACATAATACAGATTATAAGATTCAGAAAACATTAACAGAATATGCCATTGGAACCGATACAAAACGCTCTCTTGATTCAAAAATACTGCACCAGGATCCAAATTTGAATTATGCAGCTTCTGTCGGTGTTGTTCTCACAAGATTGCCCAGATCTGATAAGTTAACTCCCATTGAAATTATGAAACTTGCAGCAGGAGAGGTGGCCGGAGAAAAGAGTCTCAAAACCCTTGCCGAGTTGATTGATATGTTAAACCAGGACACAGATATCACCAAACGGTTTGGCCAGAAAGGCATGGGGCAAAGAAATCTTGGTCGGGCTGTCCAGCTTTTATTGGAAAGCTCTGAAACCAATGAAGGTCAGTGCATGTTTGCCCTGGATATTTTTAAGGCCCTTGAAAGAACGGTTCTTGATTATGTCCAGGAGCCTTCTGACCGGGCAAAATTCAAAGAAGATTTGAAAATTGCAAGGGGCCTTTATCGTGAAAGAATTATGACTGAAATGTTCAACGCCTATATGGATGAACCTTTGGCAATTAAAAAAGATGTGCTGAATTATGTAAATATGATCATTGGCGTTGATGCAGAACACTTAGGTCCCGACATGATGTGGAAATATAAGGATCCCCAGACCGGCGAACTTAAAGCGCTTAAAATAGATGAACGATATATTAAAAATGTTGAAGAACGGCTAGGATTGAAGACTGAGGAGCAAAGGGCATCTTTTAGAAACTCCATCAGAAAGATTTATGGGCAAAAGCTTTCTGTGGATGCAAACTATGATTTCATGGACAATCTTGATCTGGTTAAGGCAATTACCGATGTCAGGCTTAAATCTGACATTGCCGGAGCCGGCTCATTAATCGGTGCCCTTGCCAACAGAACCAATGAAGAAAATCAAAAGCTCTATGACAGAATGACTTATACCATGAATGAAAAACTGGGGTACTGCAGAACCTGTGCTCAGAAAACCATCGAATACTTCTGCAGCCAGGAGGACGACAAATAATGTTTTGGAAAAATGGCGGTTTTCGCTATGCCTGAAATAGACAAGGGAGGAAAAAGAGATGATAACCCTTGATGAGCTTCTTGAAAAAGACAGAAGAAGAGAAGAAGACGGATTTAAACGGAAAATTCGTATCGGAAGAATTGTCAAACCAGGATCTGGTGGAAAAGATAAGATCATCATTGTCCCGACAACGGTTGAAG
>JACKQG010000454.1_pt1 | contig 59694 bp, 54 predicted proteins | sample 8237621 | NCBI WGS metagenome assembly JACKQG01 (sample SAMN15677084, study PRJNA649215) | marine metagenome | biome: marine; feature: Black Sea; material: saline water; isolation source: suspended particulate matter (SPM) from the Black Sea western gyre | collected 2013-06-09/2013-06-10 | depth... | reverse complement strand
CGCAGAACCCAATCCGATCCTAGTATTAAAAAAAAGCACCACAAGGGTGCCTTTTATATAGGGGACAGGATGAACGAAAGATTGCATGTGCAATCCTTCGTTGAGGCGCACCAACACTATCGTGTTGCTGCGGCTACAAACCTGCGACTTGCGTCCTGCTTCGCAGTCCGCGTCGCAGAACCCAATCCGATCCTAGTATTAAAAAAAAGCACCACAAGGGTGCCTTTTTTTAATAGCGGGGACAGGATTCGAACCTGCGACCTTCAGGTTATGAGCCTGACGAGCTACCAGACTGCTCTACCCCGCAATAGGGTGGGTAAGTATACTCCAACTGGTTGAATTGCGTCTAATTTGACGATGGTTAAAATATGAGTTTATGGCAGAGGATAGATTTTGGCTGGTTTTACTTGGTAGGAGGTCTCGTGCTTACGAGTTCTGCGATTGTGATTCCAGCACATCAAGAACTGCAGGAACTTCAATCCAAGAAAAACGTTATCCAAGAAAATCTCGCTGATTTGGAATATCGTGTTGAGATTTACAATTCTTTCCTTCAAGATTTACATGAAAATGACCCTGAATTTAAGCAACGTATTCTAGATATGCAACTCAACCTACAGGCACAAGGTACTCCTGTTGTGATCGATACCTCGGCTTCTCAAACACCTTTGGAATGGGTTGCACAGCGTGCTCGCCGTGACCGCAAGATAAACATGCAGGTAGAACAATCTTCAATTCTTTCAGGACTTTCTACCGGAAGAAGTCGCTTGCTTCTTATAGGTGTAGGGGTGTTTGCCATGTTTATAGGTTTCCTGAAGGGACCTGCTCTTTCAGCAACTGATTCTACTGATTGACTTTTTGTATTTAAAAGAATTTAAGCAGTTCATCAAGCAATTTGCAAATAGTGACATATGCTTCCACTCATGTCGTGGCATATGGAAGAAATTGAAGATAACGCTCTGCGTCTTCTTTGCGTAGATGGTCTTGGTGGTGCAACTCTAACCTCACTTGTAGAGCAGGCGGGGGGCGTTAATGAGGCAGGTGATGCTGTGTTCTTGGGTTTGGCACAGGACTGGCTACCTGAGGGAGCGTGCGATATGGTCAGGGATCGGATGCAACGGATTGAAGTTGACCCTGCTCGGTGGTCAGCTGAAGCAGTGGAGGCAAAATTAGTTCTTGTCACGGATGATGATTTCCCCCGACACTTGTCGCCGCTCCCTGCCTGCCCAAGCGCTTTGTGGTATCAAGGGAATTTAGATGCAATCAATCTTGCATCTGTTGGAGTTGTTGGTTCCAGACGCTGTTCAGCGTATGGTCTTGAGCAGGCAGAATTATTCTCAAAAGAAATTGTTTCTTCTGATTTGACAATTATTTCTGGAGGAGCACGTGGGGTAGATGCAGCAGCTCATCGGGGGGCGCTGGAGAATGGTGGTAGAACAGCAGTTGTACTAGGTTCAGGATTAAGTGTTTTGTATCCGCCTGAACATAAGCATCTCTTCAAAGAAATTGTGAGCCAAGGAGGGATTGTTATAAGTGAGTTTCCTTGCCATCGTCCTCCTCGCCCTGCATATTTCCCTCGCAGAAATAGGATAGTCTCCGGCTTGTCATCAGTAATTCTGGTTGTTGAGGCGGCTCGTCGTAGCGGGGCTTTAATAACAGCAAGAATAGCCGTTGAAGAACATGGTAGACAAGCTTTCGCAATTCCAGGTCGTCTCGGGGATGTGACATCAGCGGGCTGTGTACAAACAATTCGAGATGGATGGGTTGGCATCGCGATTTGTCCTGAGGACATTATTGAAGAAGCAGTGCAAGCATGGGGACTTCTTGCAGGTGTTAATAACTTCTAAGCACTCCAGTGATTACGCCTTGAATTTGGCAACTGTCAACAATGATTGGATTAAAAGTAGGATTTGCTGGTTGTAGTCGAATTGACCCATTAGCTTCTTTGAAAAAAGTTTTTAACGTCGTTTCGCCGTCAGGGAGTAATGCAACTACTCGATCTCCATTTATTGCAGTTGATTGTTTTTGTACAAGAACAAAATCACCATCGAGAATGCCTTCGTCTTTCATGGAATCTCCCTCGACTTCAAGTGCAAAAGTTTCATCTCGTTGCCCTATCCTTGGACCAAACATGTTTGTAAGGTCGAGAGTTTCCCTGTCTTCGCAACGCTCAATAGGCATTCCAGCAGCGATGCGACCCACCAAGGGAAATCGCATCGCCGCGTTTTCGCTTTCTTCGTATTTTTTTGAAACTGAATCAGCAATCGATAAAGAGCGTGCTCTGTTGGGTTCTCTCGTGAGTGCGCCTTTGCGAATCAAAGCTTCGATTCTCTCGAATACGGTGACTTTGCTTACTCCGATTTGCTCTGCAAGTTCTTGCATTGTTGGAGAGTAGCCATGATTGTTTTGACAATCGCGGATGAGTTCGAGTACTTCGAGTTGTTTTGGTGTTAGGTTCATCGTCATGATCCTTTAAAGTTTGTTTCGATCGTCCAAAAAGTGTGAGTTGATTTACGATGCGGAACATACGCTCCGCATTGAAGTGTAATTCTGTGACTATGAGTGCAAGTTTACTTCTTCGTGGCTTGCGTTTAGGTGTTTCCTGCATAGTTACGTGTGAGAAAACATCAGCTGCTGCAATTGCTGGTGAAAAAAAGACGCGGTCAATTTTGAAAAGGCGGTCAAAAAAGGTTCGATATTTAGCATCTCGATAGGTAGGTGGTGGAGCAGATGGGCTTCCGCCTTCAACAGCAATGATTCTGCTACCCTCTGAGTAGTAGGTTGTGCCGTAAGCTTGACTTGGTCCGAGTTGTAATATTGGTGATTCCATAATGTGACTGCTCCAATCTTCTAAATGAGTATCGGCAGATATGTACGGTATATGTTAGGCAAACATAACCATAATGTCAAATCTTTTTCGAATACGGTATTCTACGCGTGTGAACAACGAATATTCAGTAATTCAAACAGACCCTTGGATGCTAGATTCAAGAATTACGTACTTAAATCATGGAAGTTTTGGTGCTCGAGTAAAGCCGATTTTTGATTATCAAATGGAATTGAAGCGTGAATTTGAGTTTTCACCGGTCAATTTTCTAGATCGACAACCAAGTCGAGTTGACGAAGCGAGGCAAATTGTTGCAGCATTTTTAGGAGCTCAACCAGAAGGCTTTGGCTTTGTAGATAATGCAACAACTGGAATTGGGTGCGTAGTGAACTCTATCTCCTTTTCCAAAGGAGACGAAATATTAACGACAAATCATGTCTATAACGGAGTTCGTCAAGTATTAACGAAAATAGCAAATGAATCTGGATGCTCCTACAGAGAAGTTGCAATTCCTTTACCGCTGAATGATTCGGAGGAAATTGTTCAAGCAATTCTAGGTTCCTTAACTGATGAAACAAAACTTCTTGTTATTGATCATGTCTCTTCATCTTCTGCGATACTTTTTCCAGTGCATGAAATAGCCCGTATTTGTCGTGAAAAAGGCATATTATTGCTAGTTGATGGTGCGCATGCTGCAGGTATGCTCGACTTGAATATAGATAGTATTGGATGCGACTGGTATGTTGGTAATTTGCACAAGTGGGTGTGCGCGCCAATTGGTGCTGGATTTGTATGGACTTCAGAACGGTATCGCGAAACCACTCACCCCATGACTGTAAGTCACTGGCTGTATCAAGGATATGTTCAAGAGTTTAATTGGCAGGGCACAAAGGATGTTTCTGCGTGGTTATCTGCCGCTAAAGCAGTGCAGTGGGGATCGGAAATTGGGTGGAATCGTATTCGCAAACACAATCACGCACTAGTTACTCGGATGCATGCATACCTAATTGACATGTGGGACGTGGAGCCAATCTCACCTTTAGATGGTTCAATGTTGGGAAGTATGGCAACAATATCCCTGCCAAAGTATTGCCCTTCAAAGATGGATCAATGTCTAGCTCTCCGAGATGAACTCTACCTTAGGAATAGTATCGAAGTCCCTATTTTTGAATTCCAGAACAGGGGAGTAGTGAGGGTAAGCGCCCAACTCTACTCAGATTTCAACGACGTAAAAGCTCTAAATGGCGCTATAAATGACATTTATATCTCGAAATAGTTTATTTTTGCCTTTTTTGATAAAATAAACGAACATTTTTCTTGACACTTACCCTTAATTAGGGCAAATTACTTATGTCCGTTAGCCGGATATATAACACACTGATTGTTTGCCTGATAAGGTAAGGAATCAAACAACTTTTTTGCGGAAGCAAAAATTTTGATTTTGCCGAGTTCAAAAGGTGTGTCAAGGGACGGGCAAGCCGTGAGAATTCGGCACAGTTAGGATCAGTATCTTGTTGGTGCTGAGAAAATGTAAGGGAACATAACCTGACCTGAGAAAGAGGTTGTGCAACAGACAAACGCTTCCACGTCCTGTTGCTTGGTTAATCTTCAGTTTCCCAAAAAATTGGGCTCTTGGCCGGCAAGAGCCCTTTTTCTTTGCGCGTACGCGTAGTTGATTGCACACCTACTTCCCTTGCCAACTTGGCTCAGAGCACAGGGTGGCTCTGAGCCAAGTTGGCAAGGGAAGCAGCGCCAAGGAGACCCGCATCTGGACCAAGGGTCGTGATGTAAAATTTGCATTGTTTGCAATGTTCAGGAAAAACATCGTCGAGAAATTGTTGGCGAATCTTTTCAACATACGGTTCTCCAAGTGCTTCTACAAGCCCACCTCCAAGAACAACGGTGTCTAGCGAAAGCAGTGTAATCACGTTGGCAATCGAAGATCCGATTCGAAATGCCCCCGTATTTACTGCTTGAGTAATCTGTTTGCTATTTCCATACCCATTTGCAATTGTTGTAGTGTCGAGGTCTGGCATTTGTAGAAGTCGTTGGAGTCCACTTCTGCTTGAAAACCCTTCTAGAACTCTGGTATCTTCCGATGGTGAGTATTCACTGATGCCCATTCCAAATTCACCTCCTGTGCCAAGAGGTCCTCTCCAAATGGTCTTGTTGAGGATGAGCCCACCGCCAATTCCAGTCCCAATCCAAACTGCAAATAATGAATCGCTGCTGATGCCTGCGCCATAAGAAAATTCGCCCCACGCAGCAGCGGTTACGTCATTTTCAATGACAACCTTACATTGAAGTTCGTCGGAAACAAATTGTGCAAGAGGAGCATCGTCCCAATCCAAGTTTTCTGCTCGAAGAACGATCCCTTTATCTACGTTAACACTCCCCGCGACTGATATACCGATGGAAGAAATATCATTGCAACCGAAATCTTTAATCGCTTTACATGTTTGAGTAGCAACTAAATTAAAATCTCCGCGGGCTTGTATCGGTTGGTGAACTCGTTCAACAACCTTCCCGTCAATAATTTTGCCTATAAGTAAATTTGTTCCACCTATGTCAACACCAATCATGAGCAACACTCTGGTGACTGCTTGTGGAACATTGTTGAAGATTCAAACATTTGAGCTATTCGAAGGAGTTTTACATCATCATGCCATTGGGCTTGTAAATGTAACCCGATTGGTAGGGGAGTTCCATGTTCCTCAGAAAATCCGCAAGGAATTGAGATCCCGCAAATTCCAGCTATATTTGTATTTGCCGTGTAGACATCATTCATGTACATTGAGACTGGATCAGTTTTTTCGCCAATTTTAAATGCAACTGTAGGTGTTGTTGGTCCAAGAATGACGTCGCATTTAGAAAATGCTTCTTTATATTCTTCGCAGATTAGTCGGCGAATTTTCAAAGCGTTATTGTAATATGCATCGTAATATCCACTACTAAGAACATAAGTTCCAAGCATGATTCGGCGTTTCACTTCTGCCCCAAAACCTTCAGCCCTGCTTTTTGCGTAGAGTTCTATTAAGTCTTTGCATTTTTCACTTGTTCGGTGGCCGTAACGAATGCCATCGTATCGAGCGAGGTTGCTCGATGCTTCCGCTGGAGCAAGAACGTAATACGTCGAAACGCCAACATCAGTCAACGGTAAGTCGATGTCGACAATCGTTGCCCCGATATTTTTATATGTTTCAATTGCAGCAGTAATTGCTGTGTTAATCGCAGGGTCGTTTTGGTCGCCTCTATACTGCGATGGAACACCAATACGCAGATTGTCAATTGGAGTGTTTAAGTTCCCAAGGAAATCAGGAAGTGGTTCGGGGTTAGATGTTGAATCAAATTCATCGTGCCCTGCAATGACGTGCATAATTTTAGCTGTGTCATTTACTGATTGGGTGAAAGTACCAATTTGATCTAGGCTTGAAGCAAATGCAACAAGTCCATACCTACTTACTGTTCCATAAGTCGGCTTGAAGCCGACTATTCCGCAGAGAGCAGCTGGTTGTCTAATAGATCCTCCAGTATCTGAACCGAGGGCTGCGTTGCACATTCTCGCCGCGACTGCAACGGCACTTCCGCCAGAAGAGCCACCAGGAACTCGAGTTTTATCCCAAGGATTTAAGACTGGCCCCCAAGCGCAGTGTTCTGTCGAAGAGCCCATAGCAAATTCGTCACAGTTTGTTTTGCCAACAAGCGTTGCACCTGCACAAATTAGACGGTCCACGACGGTTGCGTTGAATGGACTCTTGTAACCTTTGAGCATCTTTGAACCACAAGTAGTAGTTCCTTCTTTTGTGACAATGTTATCTTTGATGGCAATCGTCATGCCCTGTAAAGAGCCACTACATGATTCTGTTTCATCCCAAACTTCGTGGAAAGCGTTGAAGTTGTCTAAGTCTTGAATATTAACTGAGCTCATGCAGAACCTCCTAGCACCTTGGGCACATCAAAATATACATCTTTCGTGGCGGGGGCATTTGCAAGAACTTGTTCTTGGGTGAGAGAGTCTCCAACCGTGTCATCACGTGTGTTATTTGTGAGTTCAGTCGGATGATCGAGTGGCTCCACACCTGAGGTGTCAATGGACTTTAGTAGGTCGATATGTGTAAAAATTGCAGTAAGGTCTTTTTTTGCGCCGGCAAATTCTTCATTATTAAGAGCTAGCCGAGAGAGATGTGCGACATGACGAACTGCATCGTCAGATAATGCTGAATCTGGTTCTATCTGGTTCATAATGGGGAGCGTATCAGAATCCCATCAAGTATCATATGGTTCTATGCCAACAAGTCGAACCATTTCTTTTCTAACAAGAGCAATTGTGTCCGTTATTTGTGTTGTGATTGGCTATGCCATTCTATCAATGCTTATAAGTTCGAAACCCAAACTTGAGATTGTGAGTGGAAATCGTTCATTCCCTGCAGTAATTGTAATGGAGGCAAAGCAAATTCCAATTGCCAGAAGAACCGTAGGATACGGTACTGCCGATGCGCTGCAACATGCGGATGTTCCTACGCAAGTATCTTCTATAGTTACGCTCCTGCCACCGACGACTCGCGTTGGATATGTTGTACAAAAAGGAGATTTGCTCGTTGAACTTGATGATGTGGATTATAAACAGCAGGTTGTTCGGGCGGAACTTTCCCTGGCAACATCGAAGTCAGAGATGGCACTAATTGCTGTTGAAAGTTGTGCTGCTGATGAACGCGCAGAACTTGCCAGGAGAGATCAAGAACTGTCTGAGGCAGAACTTCAGAGAATCACTGACGCCTTTAAGCGCGGTGCTGCTAAGCAAAGAGAGATTGACATTGCGAAGCAAAAAACAATTGCAGCAACGGCTGCCTCTGTAAATGCTACTGAATCTGCTAACCGTTTCCCTATAAAAGAAGAGCGAGCAACTTCAACTATTGCAACAAAACAAGCTGAGCTTGCACTAGCTCAAGAGAATTTGAAGAGATGTAAAGTTCTAAGTCCAATTGATGGTGTGATACAGGAGATTGATGTACGTGTAGGCGAACATGTAAGCAATGGGAAAAGAATAGTACGAGTTGTAAACAGCGGTAACCTAGAAATTCCATTGCGATTACCTTCTTATGCTCGTTCATACGTCAACGTGCTTGACCCAGTTAATCTACGCTCTGCAGGGTTTGGGAAACGACATTGGGGCGCTCATATTTCTAGAATTGCACCAGAAGATGATCAGCAAACCAGAACGATGGTTGCCTTTGTTGATGTTGAACAAAATCCAAACAATAACTTTCGTATTCCTCCTGGGATTTTCTTAAGAGGAGAAGTCGTTAATACAACCACAGCTACTCCAAGATGGGTTGTTCCAAGAAGGGCTCTTCGTGACGATAGGCTTATGATTGTTCGAGATTCTGTTTTACGTAGTATTCCAGTTGCCATAGATTATTCCATTAAAGCAAACTTTGACCAATTTGGTTTGCCTGACTATGATTGGGCGGTTCTACAAACTCCATTGGCCGAGGGAGACTTGGTTGTTGTTGATCCTGGAGGAAATTTGCGAGACGGAATGAGTGTTCGTTCGATCCTTGCCACTGAGGTTGCAGCAGAATGAATCTCCCGCGCTTTGGAGTTAAGAATCCTGTTCCAATCAATCTGCTTATGGCAGGGTTAATTCTTGCAGGAATATTTTCTGCGTTTAATCTAAGACGTCAATTTTTCCCCGATATGGAGTTTGACAAAGTCGTGGTAACTATGGCATATCCCGGCGCTTCGCCAGAGAATGTTGAAAGTGCAATAGCGACTAGGTTAGAAAACGCTCTTGTTGATATTGATGAGGTCGATGAGATTCGCACAACTTGTATTGAGGGGTCTGCCTCCCTTGTCGTTTCATTTAAAGAGGGGGTGTCTAATATTGATGAAGCAATCGACGAGGTTCGGCGTTCGGTTGAGGGATTACAAGATTTGCCAACAGACGTTGAGCGCCCAGTTGTAACTCGGCTAGAACCAGCTATGCCAGTTATTATGGTTCAGCTTTGGGGCGATGTAGACAATCATGTCATGAAGAAAGCAATTCGCGATATTCGTGATGACCTTCGTTCATTTTCTGAAATGGGCGCGATAAATGTTGGCGGGGATATAGAAAACGAGTTAACAGTTGAAGTTGATCAAGACAGTTTGGTCGAGCATGGGTTAAGTATTACGTCAGTTGCAGATCGCATTTCGATGTGGATGAGTGAAATTCCAGGCGGAACGTTGCGAAGTTCGGGAGGCGATATCGTTATTCGAACAAATGCTCCTGAAGAATCCTCTATTGAGTTAGAAGAAATCGTGATTCGTTCTTCTCATGATGGTGAGACACTTCGCCTAGGTGATATTGCAAATGTGCAAACAACTTTGGTGGACATACCAATTACTACTCGTTTTAATTCACAGCCAGCAATGAATCTGTTTATAACAAAGTCTGGAGATCAAGATATTGTTGTTATTGCAGAAATAGTACGATCCTATGTTGCAGGAAGAATGGGAGAACCATTTGAACCTACTTGGCAAGACAATATTTTAGGTGGGAAATCGAGTAGGCAGAAAGCATGGCAACTTGGCGTAGATTCAGAACCGTTGCCAAGTAACACCTCGCTCTCAACATTTACTGATCTCGCAAGATTCGTTGAAGGCAGAATGAACTTGCTTACTAAGAATGCGGTGTATGGTGGAATTTTAGTCTTCGTATTATTATTGCTCGCATTAAATTGGCGTGTTGCGTTTTGGGTAGGGATTGGATTGCTCACCGCACTTGGTGGCACTTTGTTTGTCATGTCTCTTTTTGGGATTACTCTGAACATGCTTACGATGTTTGCATTAATTTTGGTTCTAGGGCTTCTTGTAGATGATGCTATTGTCGTAGCAGAAAATATAAAGGCCCAACATGAAAAAGGTGTGTCTGCAATGGAAGCTGCAGTCACTGGAGCAGGTCAAGTGCTTTGGCCTGTTGTCGCGACAGTTCTTACTTCAATTGTCGCTTTTTTGCCACTCACTTTTGTAAAGGGGAACATGGGAGATCTTCTTGGGGCACTCCCTGTTGTTGTTGCTTGCGCGCTTGCTATGAGTTTGTTTGAAGCATTGTCGATTTTGCCAGGACACTTGGGGCATAGTTTGGAAAAAACAGAAGCCCAGTCAACGTCAAGGATTGGAACGTTAATTAAAAAATACGAAGTCGCTCGTGACCATTTTCTTTTTCAAAAGATAGTTCCAAGTTATTTACGGGTGCTGTCGCTCGTTATTAAATTTCGATACATCTCCCTTGCCGTTGCGATTTCGACATTGATTGTTTCAATGGGTTTAGTTGCAGGGGGTCGTGTTGGATATGAGTTTATGACTATTCCTGATGCTGAAACAATCGCTATCAATGTTCGCATGCCAGAGGGAACACCTTACTCTCAATCGCTGCGAATGCTCGAGCATATTGAGAGGGCTTCGCGAGATCAAAAGCAGGTGCATCACATAAGCACTGCTATTGGCGTACAGATGCCTACAGAGGGAACTTCTGGAGGTCTTGGCTCAAACCTTGGGCAGCTATTTATTGAGTTGACACCTGCAGAAAATCGAGAATTAAATGCAAATGAAGTCATCGATAACATTAGGAATGCATTCGGTGATCGTGCAATGATGGCTGATAGTATTGGATATGTATTGATGTCCGGTGCTCCGGGTGGTGCTGACATCACGATTAAGTTACAGGGCGAAGATGAGAGAAGTTTGCTTGCAGCAGCAGGTTTAATAAAAGAAGATTTAAGAAAATATGCATCAGTGTCTGATATTGTCGACGATGCTTCAGCAGGCCAACGAGAACTTCATTTAGAGTTACTAGAAGGTGCCTCAAGTACTGGGCTAACGTTGAAAGAGCTCGCACGCCAAGTTAGAGGTGCGGTTTACGGTATAGATGCGCATGTTTTTGCTAATGGAGACGAAGAAGTTGATGTTCGTGTCAAGATGGGTGAAGACATTCGTAAAAATCTCGGAGAGTTGGAGCAACTTTGGATAACAACTCCAAATGGTGTCTCAATTCCATTGGTAGAGATAGCAAGTATCACTGAGAAGCGTGGGCACACAACTATTCACCGATTGGATCGTAAAAGAAATGTTACGCTCACCGCTGACATCGCGGAAGGGGTGAGCCCTGAATCAATTGCGGCAGATTTGCCCTTTGAGAAATGGCAAGCTGCCTTCCCTGATGTTGATTTTTCAAAGGGTGGGAGGCAGGAACAACAACAAGACGCTTTCAGCTCTCTTCCGCTAGGATTTAGTGCAGCGTGTTTGATGATTTACGTTATTTTGGCTTGGCTCTTTGGAAGTTACTTCCAGCCACTCATAGTTATGATCGGAATTCCTTTTGCAATGATTGGTGTAATCTGGGGGCATTATTTCGCAGGTGTTTCACTTTCATTTTTGAGTATGATTGGATTTGTCGCCCTTAGTGGTGTTGTCGTCAATGACTCGCTGATTTTTGTTGAGTTTTATAACTCAAGAAGAGCAGAGGGAGATGATTTGAGTACCTCTCTACTAAGTGCAGGCGCTGCACGACTTAGGCCTATATTCTTGACGACAATCACAACAGTTTTGGGACTTACCCCTTTAATGCTTGAACAGTCAATGCAAGCAAAATTTCTAATTCCCATGGCGATCGCAATATCATTTGGCTTGATGAGCGCCACTGTTCTAATCCTTCTATTATTGCCAGCGTTACTTGTTATAGGCAATGACTTTAAGGAAATGGGCAAGTACCTTTGGTCAGGGGGTCGTGAAGGTCCGTTATAATAACCCTGAGCCCTCGGAACTTCATTAGTTAACTTGCCGAGCGCTTCTTTGGTTATGAAACTCCTACAAGGCATTCCAGTTAGTCCAGGCGTAGTTATCGCTCGAGCGTTAGTCTTAGAGAAATCGCTTCATCGTGTTCCTTTTCTAATTCTAAATACTTCTGAGGTACCAGCAGAACTTGAGCGCTTTTCTAACGCAATTCAAAGTGTACATAAAGAGGTCGAGCGCGATAAGGACCAAGTTGAAGAGACCCTTGGTGCTGAGCCGGCTAAGATATTTTCGTTCCATCTTGGTTTGCTCAATGACGTGTCGCTAATCGAGCCAATACGAAATAGAATTAAGAATGAAGGGGTTAATGCGTCGTTTGCTGTAGTTGAAGCATTCGGAGAACTTGCTGATAAGTTTCGGTCAATGGATAATCCAGTCTTTCGTGATAAGGCTAATGACGTCTTTGACTTAGAGCGTCGATTGATGAATCAATTGACCGGTGGATCAAAGGATAGACTAGCATCAGTTGAGGAACCAGTCATTGTTATCTGTCACCAAGTGACACCAGGTGATGCTGCTACATTTAACCATAATAATGTCTTAGGGATAGCAACTGATATTGGAGGAAGAACTGACCACAGTTCTATTGTTGCTGCGGCAATAGGTATCCCAGTTGTGGTCGGTTGCAAGTCAGTCGCTGAAGAAGTTAGCGATGGCGACATGCTTATTCTCGACGGAAAAACTGGAACAGTTATCATCGATCCTGATGAAGGAACTCTTGCAAGAATGCGTCAGAATATTGAACTTCTTGAATCATTCAAGCAGCAAACTGAAGAGATTTCAAAACAGGATTCTGTCACTCTTGACGGTGAAGAAATACACCTCTATGGAAATATAGAGTTTGCACACGAAATAGAACAAGTCATTGAAAAGGGGGGAGAAGGCGTAGGGCTTTATAGAACTGAATTCCAATACCTAACTACATCTTCTTTACCCACAGAAGATGAATTGTTTGATGAATACACTTCAGCACTTTATAAACTTGAAGGTCGTACTTTGACAATTAGAACTCTCGACCTTGGCGCAGATAAATATACCCAAGCACAAGCAATGGAACCTGAGCGAAACCCTTTTCTTGGGTTACGATCAATCCGCTATTGCCTTCAACATCAAGAGCTATTTCGTACTCAGTTGCGAGCTATAATCCGTGCATCATCGGTTGGTCCATTGAGGATTATGTTTCCTCTGATAACTTCAATGAATGAACTTCGCCAAGCTAAGCTGATCTTTAATGAGGTACTAGAAGAATGTGATGAAGAGGGCATAAAGTTTTCTCAAAATATTCCAGTTGGAATGATGGTAGAAGTCCCAAGCGCGGCGCTTATGGCTGCCACTTTTACAAGAGAAGTGGACTTCTTTTCTATAGGAACTAACGATTTAATTCAATATACTGTCGCTGTTGACCGAGGGAATGAACGGGTCGCTAGTCTTTATACTGCCACTAACCCAGCTGTGATTAAGTTGATAAAGTCCGTTATTAGGGCTGCACGGCGTGGAAAGGTCGAAACTAGCCTTTGTGGAGAGATTGCTGGTGATCCGGTATATACTATGTTACTCATTGGCCTAGGATTACGGAACCTGTCTTTGGTTCCATCGCAAATACCCGCCATAAAGCAGGTTATTCGAAAGGTAACGGTTGATGAGTGTGAGCGGTTAGCCCGAAAAATTGGGTCGCTCGATTCGGATCGTCGAATTTTGTCGACGCTTCGAGATGAATTGCAGAAAAAAGTGCCTGAGGCAATTGGTGGATGGTCCGCCGAGCAGACGACTCAGACATAAAACGAATCAACGACGCGCAGGGATCGCAACAGTACTTAGGTACGCGGCCTGCAACTCACCGAACACTTTGGGCGATTTTCATATCGTCCTCCAAGTAAGAAAACTGCGGAATCTGCCCGCGTTATGTGAGACCTATTTTCTCATAGCACTTACATGGTTCGTGTTCTGGCAAAACCGCAATTGCGGAAAAGGTCTATTGTGACAAAAGCCAAATCAAGCGGGGGTAAAAAAACAAAGGGGAACCCAATGAAGGAAATCATGGTCATAAATGATGATCCTGGGGTTGAAACACGAATTGCCATTTTAGAAGATGGCAGACTAGAAGAACTTTACACCGAGAGGATTAATTCGGCGACCGGAGTTGGGAACATCTACAAAGGACGTGTAACGAATGTTGAGCCAGCAATTCAAGCAGCATTCATTGAATATGGTGGCGCACAGAGTGGTTTCTTGCATGTTACCGACTTGCATCCTAAATACTTTCCTGGAAAAGAAACGAGCGAACGGGTTGGTAAAAAGATTGCCAAACACAACAGGCCTCCAATCCAAAAATGTGTAAAACGTGGCGACGAAATTCTAATACAGGTTTTAAAGGAAGGCATTGGAACTAAGGGGCCTACTCTGACGAGTTATTTATCAATTCCTGGAAGGCTTGCAGTGATGATGCCTTATATGGATAAGGTTGGTGTGTCTAGAAAAATCGAAGACGAAGATGATCGCCGAGAAATGCGAAAAATTCTTGATTCAATAAACCTCCCAGATGGATTTGGGTTCATTCTACGCACAGCTGGTCTTGGTAAAAAACAAGTTGAAATTAAACGTGATATCGCCTATCTAATGAGACTCTGGAAGATGATCGAAAAGAGAATCTCAACAATTGGTGCGCCTTGCCAGTTGTACAACGAGTCAGATTTATTAGTTAGAACTATCCGAGATGTGCTTCGCAAAAGTATTGGCGCTATTGTTGTGGACTCCGAGTCATCGTACGAACGAATCAGTGCTTTTCTTAAAATTGCTGCGCCTAGGTCTTCAAGAAAGGTAGTTCTGTATCGAGATTCATCTCCTATTTTCCATGCTTTTGATATCGAACGACAAATTGAAGAGGTGCATAGTCGCGAGGTTATTCTTCCAAGTGGTGGTCGCTTAGTTATTGACCAAACAGAGGCGCTCGTTGCAATTGATGTGAATTCTGGCAAAAGTAGAGGCGCAAGGAACAGTGAAGCAAATGCCTTGAATACAAACCTTGAAGCAGCGAATGAAATATGCAGGCAATTACGATTACGTGATTTAGGTGGGATTGTCATTAATGACTTAATAGACATGGGTAAACATGCAAATAGGAAAAAGGTTGAACAGAAATTTTCAGATAATTTAGAACGTGACCGAGCTCGATCCACAGTATTGCCAATTAGTCGTTTTGGCTTGCTCGAAATGACTCGGCAGAGGATTCGGCCAAGTGTCCTAGATAGTCACTATATAGGGTGTGCACACTGTACTGGTCTTGGGCGTGTGAAAACAACAGAGGAGGTGGCAGCAGACGCAACTAGGCATTGTGGTTGGTTGTTGCAACATTCAGAGATACACAGAGTGGAATTTACATGTTCTACTGAAGTTGGAACTTATTTGCTCTCAAATAAACGAACAGAAATTGATCGGTATGAGAAGAATTTGAACAAGCGAATTGTTGTTCGGATTTGTGAAGGCGTAGCAGCTGATCGTGTTTCATATTATGCATATGACGCTAGAGGTTCTGACATAGACCTGTCTACTTTACCTGCTTCTGATATCCCAACTATTGACGCATTGATTAAAGCTGAAGGTGAGTATGTTAATCCAGAGCCGGAAGCGGATTCAAAACAAAAGGGAAAGCGTCGTTCAAGGAGACGGCGAAATAAGAATGTCCCCCTTGCTGAAGCATCTTCTGTTACAACAGACAGTAAACTCGATAAAGAGATTGCAGAACTTGATGCACCTAATAAGAAGCCAGCCAAGAAAAAGAAGATTAAGAAGGCTACAAGGAAAGATTCTCCTGCTGAAAAGGCTACTCGAGTGTATCAATTTGCTCGAAGTGTTGGAAAATCAAGTAAAGAAGTTATTGATTTGTGCGAATCACAAGGTGAAAATATTCGTGGACATATGTCTAAGATGACAGATGAGTTGATTACGAAAATCAAGGCAGAAATTGGCGAGTCTGAAACTTCTTCGAACACGAATCGCCACAGACGACGTAAAGGTGGACGAAAAAAACAAGCTGGCAAAAAAGTGCCTTCTAACAAAGGGACTGTTGAAACAGAGAAAGTCTCAATTAAGAAGAAATCTAAAAAGAAACGTTCTAGGAGACGAACAAAGAAAGGTCAAAAAAAGACCGGTAGCACAAAAACTACGGCAGAAGACCCAAAGATAGAAACGAAACCCGTTAAAGTTCGCCGAACCCTGTATGGTGGAAGTAGAAGGAGCGTCACAACAGATGAAGTTCAACAGAGCATGGTTGATCGTTCATGAGTAGGCGAGTGTTTATTCTTGGTTCAACGGGTTCAATCGGTCGAAGCACAGTTGAGGTTATCCAACATCTTCGCACTATTGATGGAGATGATAGCTGGCCTGTTATTGGTCTAGCAGCAAAGGAAAATGCGGTTTTATTGCAGGAGCAAGCGAAATTGCTTGGAGCAGAAGCAGTCTCAATAGATGTAAATTCATCTCTGGATATTTCATATCTCTATTCATCTGCTGATGAACTAATTCGCTGTCATGCAGAACCGGGTGACCTTATTGTTGCAGCGATAGTTGGCTTTGCTGGAATTGCTCCCGTGCTAAGGGCTATTGAGTGTGGATGCGACATTGCACTTGCAAATAAAGAAGCTCTTGTTGCAGGCGGGCAATTAGTGATGGATGCAGTGAAGAAGGCGAACGTTCAATTACTTCCAATTGACAGCGAACATTCTGCAATATTTCAAGCGCTTTCGAATCATCCAAATAAAGAGATTGAAAAAATTACATTGACGGCAAGTGGTGGATCTTTGCGGAAGATGTCACCAAGAGAGATGCAACACGCTACTGTTGAACAGGTCTTACACCATCCAACATGGAAGATGGGAACTAAGGTGACGGTGGATTCAGCTTCTTTAATGAACAAAGCACTTGAACTGATCGAAGCGCATTGGCTCTTTGGAGTAGGTTCGAATCGCCTTGATGCAATCATTCATCCGCAATCCATAGTGCACGGTATGGTTGAATTTTGCGATGGCTCTGTCATAGCGCAACTCTCTCCTCCGGACATGAAATTGCCGATCCAATATGCTCTGACATGGCCAAGTCGTGAAGGTGGTTGTTGCGATTCTATAGACTGGGCGAAGTATTCTCCGCTTGAATTTGAGACAATCGATCTGGAACGATATCCAGCTGTGAACCTTGCTTATCAAGTAATTCAACGGGGAGGAACCTCTGGAGCTATCTTTAATGCAGCAAATGAAGTCGTTGTCTCATCTTTTCTTCAACATTCCCTTCCATTTGGGTCGATGGTTGCTATCGTTGAAGAAGTGCTAGATAACTTTTCCATATCAGACTGCGTATCTTTTGAGAGCGTGGTAGAGGCAGATCGAGAAGCTCGTGAATTCGCGAAGGTGCGAATTGCTTCTCACAGAGTGAACACGTAAAGGGCTGAAATGACTTTAGATTCGTTGCTTAATATGTTGCTTATTATTCTTGGATTTGGATTGCTTATTGGAATCCATGAACTAGGTCATTTCCTAGCAGCGAAATGGGCGGGCATTCGAACGAACGCATTTGCAGTTGGTATGGGTCCTCAAGTTGTTTCATTTAGAAAGGGTGTAGGTTTTTGCTATAAATCCACAAAGGCAAAAGTGATTGCAAAATGTGGTAAAGATGCCAATGATATGAGTGATGCCGATCTTCTAAAGCATGGTATTTCAGAGACCGAATATTCGTTGCGATTATTGCCAATAGGGGGTTTTGTGAGCATGCTTGGCCAAGAAGATGGCAAGCCCGATGAAGTTTCAGATGACCCACGAAGTTATAACAAATGCCCAATTGGAAAAAGGATGGTTGTCGTTTCTGCTGGGGTATTGATGAACTTACTCCTGGCGATTGTGTTCTTTTTGATTTGCTTTCAAATTGGGGTGAATTTTGAAGCGCCTGTGGTAGGAGCAATTGCGAATGGTTCTCCTGCAGAGACTGCGAAATCCGTGGGTGATGAGTCTTATCAGAAGAACCATAGCTTAGAAGTTGGTGACACTGTTCTTTCAATTGACGGGAAAGTAGTGCACACGTTCCAAGATGTGCAAATCGCAAGCGCAATGGCGAAGCCAAATGTTCCAATTCATCTCGAAGCAAGGAACGCTGTTTCGGGAGTGGTGTCTCAGTACGATATCGTCCCAGAAAGTGGTAATCAGGGTGGATTGCTAGAACTCGGATTGTACCCATCATCGTCACTCACCTTGCGTAAAGGGGATGAAGCTGAAAAAGCACTCACGATGTTGCAAGAGCAGTATGAAGAACTAAATGATTTGCGTCCTGGTATGACTATGACAGCTGCATGCGAGTCATTTATCTACGAACAAGAGAAAGAAGAAGCGTATCAACCGGTAACGCAATGGGGTGATTTTGAACGTATAGTTAGTAATACTTATTCTTCAATTCATACTAGATGGGAAGACGGAGAAACGACGAAGATTGTTGTAATTCAAACCCTTCCTCAGTTAGATATCCTAAGGCCTGTGGGAATTCCAGAGGATTCACCACAAAACTTTGAGTTTGGGTACATGGGCTTGGTACCACTGTCGAAAATAGGTTTCATTTTTGGATCAAGTCCAAATGTATCAGTTCTTCAAAAGGGCGATGTTATTACTCGAGTTGCAGAATTGGAAATGCCCCGAATGGGTCAGCTCCGAAATTTCTTAGCAACTCAGCCCGATGGGGAAATGGAAATGGGTGTGCTTCGCGATGGTGAAGAGCGTTCGTTTACTGTCCAACTTTCTAAGGGTAAACTTGGAGTCCTTTTAACTAACGCGCTCGAACTCCCAATTACAGCAAACCCGATTGAAGAAATTCTTGTTGAAGTTGATGGCGAATTGGTCCCATCACCTACAGCAATCGCAGGGCAACAGTTACTTGGTGGGTCAACGTTATTGGCGGTTTACGATGCTGGGCAAGGACTTGTTACAACGGTGCCAAAGCAACCAATTCGAGACTGGCGAGAGTTGCGATCTAGAATTGAACATGAAAGATTCTCACATGTTCCGCCAAAAGGCCCAGTCGAACTTCTCGTTCAAAATCCGACAACCAATGCAGAGCTAACTTCGATAGAATTCCATCACACGGGCAGAAGATACTCTCAGAGCTTTAATTCCCCGCTGGACCAGCAACTCTTTGAGCCGCTGTATGTATCAAGAAGCAGTGGTGGTAATCCACTTAAGGCACTGCAGATGGGCTTTGATGAAACTATCAATATGGTCGTGATGACATACTTAACAATTGACCGCCTTGTTCGTAGGACGGTTGGAGTAGATCAGTTAAGGGGGCCTGTTGGAATTATCCATATCGGGTCCAAAATCGCAGATAGAGGGATGAGTTACTTACTCTTTTTCTTAGCAATTATTAGTGTGAATCTCGCTGTGCTTAATTTCTTGCCGTTGCCAATTGTTGACGGGGGACTTTTTCTCTACCTGGTCTATGAAAAGTTGTTTAAGAAGCCACCATCCTTGGCGTTCCAAAATGCTGCAGCGATGCTTGGTTTGGGGCTTATTGCCACACTTTTCATCGTGACGTTCTATAACGACATCGCACGCCTAGTTGGCTAATCACCAATTATTTATGGGTCAGACCCTGGGGTCAGACCATAAAAAATTCTCGAAGTCTGGAGGATGGGATATTTGTTCCGGTTATGCGGGCAATAGTGCTGGTGAACCCTCTTTAGGGTCATGTAAGGCAAGTTCCGTGACGAATGTGTGGTGTATGGGCACACAAGGAACACGAGAATTATGAATTCACAACATCATACATATGGAACCAATCGGCGAAATGTCATAATTGTTGAGAGTGATCCCACTATTGCAGAGCGACTAGTCGCTTCGATAGCCGCACAAGCAGCACGAGAGAATGGTATTGGAACAACTTCTCCGTTGATTGAATGTACGGTTTTAGAGTCCAAACATGATTTTTTTGAGACAGACCCAGCAACATGGGATCTTGTTATAACAGCGTCTGATTTGCAAGATGGCTTTGCGTTTGACGTGCTTTCCTTCGTACAAGGACTGCGTCCAGATGTACCAGTTATTATTACAGGTCAACCAGATGACTCGAATGCCGCCGTTGAAGCGATAAAAGCGGGTGCATCGGATTATCTTGTTCTGACAGGGCACGAAATGATTACATTCCCTGTCACAGTACAAAAATGCCTCGCGTTGCAAATCATGAGGGCAGAAAACGATGACCTTCATGCTGAACTGAGTCAATCTCTCGCAGAACTTGCTGTTGCAAATCGTGAACTCCAGCAAATGATTCAACGCTTAGAAATAGCTGCACGTACAGATGATCTCACTAAACTTTGTAACAGACGTTGGTTAAACTTAATGCTTGAGAGTCGCTGGGAAGAAGCTACTCGAAATGGTATCCCACTTGCTTTTATGATGATTGACCTTGATGGTTTTAAATCATTCAATGATCTGCTAGGGCATCAGAAAGGTGATGAAATATTACGATTGGCAGCACGCGTACTTGATGCAAACTGTCGCTCGATTGATGTCTCTGCAAGATTTGGTGGAGATGAGTTCTGCGTATTGATGCCACATGCCTCTCCTGATGCAGCACTACAAATAGCGCATCGAATTGCATCAGCATTTGATGAAGCCGTGTCGGCAATTTATGAACCAGACAGCCATGTTTCGATGTCAATCGGAGTTTCGCACTGGCAACTTACTAACCCAGTCAACGCGGATGAACTCGTTCGGCACGCTGATGAAGCAATGTATAGTGCGAAAAGTGTACGAAGCAAACGAGTTGTTCTGTCAGAAAAAATAGGAAAAACGGCAGCTTAAACTACATGCGCCTTTTCATCGCTCTGTCGATGTCTCGTTGCGCACTTTTTTTTGCTAGTTCCTGTCGCTTGTCAGATTTTCGTTTGCCAGAGGCAAGCCCAACAAGAACTTTTGCTTTGTTATTTGAAAAATAAATTTTGAGGGGAACTAGCGTGTGGCCTTGAGAAGTTGTAAATGAAGCAAGTTTAAGAATTTCACGTTTGTGCGCAAGCAGAACTCGGGTTCGAATGGGGGCGTGTTGCTGCGCGGGGCCAGCATCTGAATACTCTGCAATATGTACTCCGTGAAGTGCTAGACCAACAGGGCGTTGGGTCGCGCGAATCCAGCCCTCAGCTAAACTTGCCTGCCCATTTCGGAGTGACTTGACTTCTGTCCCTCGGAGCACAATACCAACCTCTAAGGTGTCTTCTATGTGATATTCGTGCCGTACTCGACGGTTCTCAATAGTTGGCGACTTGTATGATTTCTTTTTTTTCATCCTAAAAGGAGGATTCTACGCCATTAGATTAAGAGAGGAGAGCAATTATGCCCCTTTTCCCTTTGCAGCACCTCTTATTTGATGTAAAGTAGGCTAAGGAGAATTAATTATGGAAATTATGACAGTTGTACTTTTAAGTGGTGCTGCACTTGTTGGTCCAAGAGGGCAAGGTTCTTGGAACTTTACTGCAACATCAAGTGGTGAAAATTTTTCTTGGACAAGTCCAACATCTGTAGATCCTTCTGGCGGGGATTACGAAATGTTATATACGGTCACTGGGGCCCAAGCGTTGGTGAGCTACATTGGCATTGAATTTGGTCCATATGATGCTATGGATATGATTCCTGAAGATGCGATTGAAACTTGGAGGGCTTCGCAGGGACCTGCTCCGCTGGACTTTGGATGGATAACAGTAGTCTCTGATGATCAGGAGCCACCATCACTGAAGTATGATTGGATTGTGGAAATCGATGCGAAAGGTTATGTAACTTATAAGATGGAAAATATCTTTCTAGGGGAAATCGAATACAACTTGGGTTACCCTTGGGGATGGGTAACTGTACAAATCGAATCAGGTTCAATCCAAGGAAACTTGTCTATTCAATCGGTTATTAATCCATGTTATGAAGACATTAATGGGGATAGTATGGTCGATGTTATTGACTTGCTTGAGGTCATTGGGAACTGGGGATATTGCTTAAATTGCCCAGCAGATATAAACCGAGACGATGTAATCGATGTGACAGATTTGCTTGATCTTGTTGGTTCTTGGGGACCTTGCCCATAATGTATAAAAACTAAATTGCAACTAATTTAAAAACGGTGACTACTTTTATATGTAAACATATGTAAACATATGTAAATAGTCACCGTTTTTAATGCGCTAGAGAGGACTCGAACCTCCACGGGATGTTACTCCCACCAGCACCTCAAGCTGACGCGTCTGCCAATTCCGCCACTAGCGCTCTGAAGGCAGAGGATTTTAACAGGGCAACGATTCCCTCGCTACCGTAGAATTACAGAAGATGGTAGAAGACGATGTATTGATTAATGAAATATTCATGTCTATTCAAGGTGAATCGACCTGGGTTGGCTTGCCATGTGCATTTGTGCGACTTGCCGGATGCCCACTTCGATGCCATTACTGTGATACTTCTTATGCATTTTCTGGTGGAGAGAGAACGACTATTGAAGAGGTGCTCAATCGGCTTTCAGACATGAAAACGATGTTGGTAGAAATTACTGGTGGAGAGCCTCTTATTCAGCCAAATGTACATCTGTTAGCAGCCGCGTTGCTCGAAGAGGGCTACAAAGTTTTGCTTGAAACAAGCGGTGAACGAGATATCTCTGTTTGTGACTCGCGTATTCATAGAATTGTCGATATCAAAACTCCAAATAGTGGCGCAGCAGGGTCATTCATGGAATCAAATTTTGATTCTTTGGGAAGGGATGACGAAGTAAAATTCGTCATTGTTAACCGAGAAGATTTTGATTGGGCAATTGAAATTGTGCAAGAACAATCATTGCCTAACAGAGTAAGAGCTGTTCATTTCTCCCCGGTCGTGGATCAGGTTGGGAATGATTCAGTCGAGGGTTGTTGTGCTCTTGATCCAAAGGAACTCTCAAACTGGATCATTGAGTCTGGAGAACAGGTTCGTTTGCATCTTCAAATACATAAACATATCTGGTCTCCAGAAACTCGTGGCGTGTAAAATAACTTCCATGCGATTAGAAAAAACATTTCGATTTGAAGCAGCACATTGGTTACCAAATGTTCCGCATGGGCACAAGTGTGGGCGTATGCATGGGCATTCGTTTCGCGTTACAGTTGTTGTCCTGGGCGATGTAGATCAGAAATCCGGCTGGGTTATGGATTACGGGATTATTAAAAATGCATTTGCTCCACTTGAAAAACAACTTGACCATTATCTCTTGAATGAAATTGAGGGACTTGAAAACCCCACAAGCGAAGTGCTTTCGCAATGGATTTGGAATCGTTTGCAGCCAAAGTTGCCGCAACTTTTTGAAGTGGCGGTCGAGGAAACGTGTACGTGTCGCTGTGTGTATCGTGGAAACTAGTTACGCTTCGTCCCGGTCAATCGTAAGTAAGTTAGTCCGTTCGCCACGTCCTTGTAGTGGGTAGTCTTTTCGAAGAGGATGTGCTGGGAAGTCTTTCCAAAGCAATATCCTTCGCAAATCAGGGTGTTTATCGAAACGGATGCCAAACATATCAAATATCTCACGCTCTCTCCATTCCGCTCCGGGCCAAATGTCCGTGGAGGTGTTGATATGCAATGCAGGATCGTCAGCAATACCCGAAGTGTCCATGCTTGGGTTGAGAAAGGTTTTAACTTGGATTCGTTGCGAACTTTCTATACTTGTAAGTATCCAGATAATTGCAAAGCGCCCAACTGTTTTTGATGGATAACCCAGATAGTCAATCGCAGTTACGTCGCACAACAAGTCGTAGTTACAATCTGGGTCGTCTCGCAAAAATCGTAACAGACTGTGCACATCGCTCGGTTCAGCGACGATTGTTGTGTTGCCACGAAATTCAGTAAAACGCAAGTGCATGTCGCTGAGGCACTGTTTAATACGTTCGAGAGTTGGATGTTTTCGTGTTGTCGTCATAGTTAGAGATTGTAACTTATTCAGTCATTGCTGGTGCCTTGGAGGTCTCGAATCGTAATGGTATCAATTGTTGGGTCCATATTCCAAACGATGCTTGAAGCTCTTACGGGGTAAGGTGAATCCCCTGTAATAATTGCAACGCTTCGATTCTCTAATGCACTGAGTGTTGCAAAGCCAGAGATAAGGTCGTAGTTGAATTTGTCGCAATCGACACGTTTAGTCTCAGTTGCAACGTAAACACTTCCATTTGCAATGAGTTTTTGTAGATCTAAGCCGCGAAGTGTAAGTTGATTACTGCCACTTTCGTCAGTTTGCACTTTGTTTGGATCAATTGCAATGGCTTCGATTTTGTCTGAGGTCAACATCCCAATACTTCCATCAACTCCTTTATGAATCATCTCAACATTACCAGTCATCTCAAGTTGGTATTGATCTCCCTTGAGTTGTGTTGAGACAAGTTGGTCGTCCCAAGTAAAGCGAGTGGTCCCTCTTCCTGCGAGTGCTGATTGGTGCAAAGAGTTATTGGCTTCTCTTGGGTCGCGTAAAACGAGTTCGCCATTACCTACAGCTAGGGTTTCTTGAGTTAAAAGATTAAATTCAAGATGGTTCCCCCCAATGTAGTACACAACAGGTGGCAAATTAGGATAAAGATCATCCCAAGTTCGATGTTCTATTTGAGCGTCAGAACGCGCAATGACTTTTTCGAGTTCTTTCTTGTTACTAGCAGTAGATTTGGCTGAGTTGGCGAATTCAAAACGCAAATCGTCACCTGTCATTTGACTTCGCTCAAACTTTGTGCGTTGTGATTGAACATCCACATCGCCTTTTAAATCAATAGCCCCCGCGCCATCGTTAAACTTTTGGTCTAAGTTCATTTCTTTGTCCCAGTTTGCTCGCATTGAAACGGTTTTCTTTTCATTTGGTGCTGTGGGTGAATCTAATATTGGCCTTTCGATGCGATGGTCTTGGGAAACATCGATTGGCGAATCTAAGAATAGCGCTTGCCCAGACCCAGCCCATTTACCCTTTCCAGTTGCTCTGTCAAGAATTAACGAGGCAGACTCGCCGCGATTCATCAACATTCGCTCGTACGCGATAACCACGTTTCCGTTGAGCATTGCAGTGTCTTGAGCGATGTTGCCGTCAAGTTTTTCGCAGAAAGCTCGCCCGCCATCACGAAGTAAAATTTGAACGTTGCCGATGGCCTTCATCTTGTCTGCCTTTGAGCCACCAAACATGGATTCGTCTTCGGGGTTATCTTTAGTTGCTTGCTGCTTTTCGCTAAAAGAAACTTGCATTTCGTTAGCCCACATTGTTTGATCGTCAGTAATTGCTTTTACATTTTCATTTGCTATCGCGAGTGATGGTGAAGTAGTTCCATCTGGGTTTTTAGAAAATGTGACAGTTAGTGTTTCGCATTGCACAAAGTTCCCTTGGTCAGAAAGGACAACATCTCCGTGGCAAATTACTTCCTTTAGTGATCCATCCTCGGCGTCTTGTGATGAATCAAAGGTAAAATCAACGTTGTCGCTCCATTGTAAGGAAGTACCAGTTGATTGTGGAGTAGTTGAGACCATGGTGCCTTCTCCAGTTACTCCGCCAACCCCGTCTTCTCTTGCCAACCATAAGTGATTTGCAGAAGTAAATTTGTCACCAATAAGAAGTGAAGCAGGTTCTCCAAAAAGATCGCTCCTGTCCTGTTGGAGTTCATAGCGAAGCAATGAGGCGAATGCTTCCATGTTTTGGCTTGTGTCGATCAGTTGTGCAGGAGCATCATCGAAGGCAAAAAGTTCTATTCGTGTGTCAGTTGGTGTCGATGGGATGAGTGAGGGGTCATCAAGTGGAATCATAGTGAGCCCGCCATCGCATGTAACGCGTGTTCTTTGTTGATCAAGAGGGGCGTCAATCGCAGCAAAAGAAGTTACTACAAGGGATAGTGGAATTGATTGAGCAAAAAAGTGCGATGGCATTGGATCAAGCCTTTCGTTGTTATTCGAATTCTGTTTTGAATATGATTCGCTTTTATTTGAGAAGGCGATGGTTAAAGTTTTGCCGCGTGCGAGCCGCCCATTGCCTTGCGGTCCTTGGAGTATTTTGACATTTTCAGCTAGAGTGACGATGTAATAATCAAGGTCACTTCCAACAGCTGCAGCTTTAACATCATGTGAGTGAGAGATGTGTCGCGGCTCGATTTGTGAGACCTGAGGTTGCCTTTGTGCGATAGGCGTGGGCATTGAAGTGTTAGGAGAAGGGGTGGGAAGAAAATCAATGTAATCTAGTTCTTCAAGATGTAGATACTCGATTCGTTCTTCCTTGTCGTTAAATCGTAAAGATAATTTACGACCAGCAAGTGTTTGTGATGTCGAAGTTATTCTGACATCGTTTGGGCAAATAATTTCCCCAATAAAATTGTCAAAGGTCGCATTATGGGTTTTAAGTACCATGATTGGCTCTGGGAAAACCGATTTGCTTAGAGTTTCAACTTCAAACATTTTGACTTCAACGTTTCCAATTATCTCACCTGATTCTAGTACTCTGTTTGGAGCGTTTGCAATCGCAGTGTCTCCTGAGATTCGTACAAGTTTGTCATCACCCAAGTACATTTCTACTTCAAGATTTTTCATCTCAATCCATCCAGCACTTTTATCAACTGGATCAGGGTCAAGTGATTTACATCGGTATTGTTGTAATAAATTACCTGCGGTGTCAGTTTGTTGAACCCAGCCTCCGAGTGGAAGTTCTATACCAATGTTCGAAGGAGAGAGAGAAGCTGAACCTGTTTCTTGCCGAGGTGCAGAGAGAAGATCTATGATTTCTTCATTTTGAGTAGACTCGCTGCTCGTTTTGTTATCATCGTTCAGAGTAAATAAAACTGTGAGAAGTAGTGCACAGCATGCAGAACTTATCCCAAATACAATCCAAGCTAGGCGTTTGGTACTTCTGTTTTGAGGTCTAGATTGATTTGCGTTGGTACTCATGCAATGAACCAATTCATTGTTTGGCGTGTTCCATCGATAAAATTGATACAGTTTTGTCCCATGATCCGTTTGCTCTCATGAGATGTTCAATTGCATCGCGTACTGCTCCACATCCACCCATTCTTTTTGTAGTCCAATCTGCGATGGTTTTAACTTCATCGGCAGCGTCTTGAACTGCAATGGAATACCCAACATATTGCATAACAGGAATGTCTCCTAAATCGTCGCCTACAAAACAGGCCTCTTTTGGAGAGTAACCAAGTTGTTGTAAAAATAGGTTAATGTCTGCAACCTTATCAATGCTTCCCTGTTTGACATGCTGGATTTGCAATTCATCTGCTCGTAGTTCTACGCATTGCGCATTTCTTCCGGAAATGATGATTGTGTGAAATCCTGCTTTTTGCCATAGCGAAATTCCTAATCCGTCATGTACATGAAAATATTTTGTTTCGTCATGTGGTTGTCCTGCAAGAGCGATTTTTCCATCTGTCAAAACACCATCAACATCGAGAACTAAAACTTTGATGTATGGGGCAGCCGTCATGATGTTAGCTGAAGAACGTCAACCGTTCCGCCACACTGGAGATTCATTGCAATAGCAGCATTAACTGCATCAGTTGCTATTGAAGTTATGTCATCAGTTCGGTCATAAAGCGTATACAGAACTCCAATGGCATATTCACCGCCAGATCCGATTGCGTAATATTTGTTCAATGGCGTTACCCCAAGGTCAGATGCTACTGTAAAAATTCCACCAGAATTTGCAATCAAAAATGTTGAATCAAGGTCGCCAAACGGTGTGTTTGTAGTTGCAGCTTGATCATTTACAAAAGTGTAGTGTTCATGGAGGGCTCTCCAAAAATCGAGGAAGAAAGTGAAGATGTTTCGTGAACTTGAAAGATCTGGGGTTGGTCGAGTAGATAAGAAATCATTCAGTATGTCGTCATACACAGCCCAGCCCGCTCCTCCAATTAGGGAATCGCCAATGCGTCCAACCTTTGCAGTTCTAGCATTTTCCTGTGGCATATGTTCTGAATCGCCGAACGTTGTAAGGGTGTCTGCTGCCATGACGATGCGATTATCTTTGCGAATTGCGACAATAACAGACATTGTGTATTACTCCGATACTACTTTCATAGCGATTAAATCTTGGACATCAATAAGCCCTAATGGCATATTTTCTTCATTGACTACTGGAATCTCGTCTACTCTATACTCAGTTACAAGTTGTTGTGCATCTCTAACAAGGGCAGTTGCATGTAGTCGGCGAGGGTTTTTTGTTGCGACATCACCGATGATTTGATTCATCGGATTGTCTTGGTCTATTACAAGGCGACGAAGGTCTCCATCAGTAAAAATTCCTGTCAGAACACCATCTTCGTTGACGAGAAGAATTGCGCCGGCTCTCCTCTGCCCCTCTTGTGGCCGAGCAAGTTGCAACGCTTCACCGACACTTAATTGTTCGCTCACTGCAGTGAGATTGTCGCCCACTTTAAATCGAATAATTTCAGTAATTGCTCTGAGTCCTATTCCGAGCATTCCACCAGGGTGGTGTTTGTGAAAGTCATCTGCAGTAAAATTTCTTCGCCTTGAAAGAGCGAGCCCTAGTGCGTCTCCGATAGCGAGGGTCGCTGTTGTTGAGGCTGTGGGAGCGAGATTCAATGGACATGCTTCACTGATGGAACCAATTGCGACATGTGCATCGCATAATTTTGCAAGGGGAGTATTGTCTTCCTTTGAGATTCCGATGCAGGGGATTCCGTCTGTTCGTAGAATTGCAGCAAGGTTTACTACTTCTTCAGTTGTGCCAGAGTAACTCATTAAAATGACAACATCATCTCGGCGAATTGAGCCAAGGTCACCATGAACCGCTTCCGCAGGATGGACTACATGTGAGGGCTGTCCGATGCTAGAAAATGTTGCTGAAAGTTTTGCACCAATTAGTCCTGACTTTCCCATTCCGCTAAAGACAGCATGTCCTTTGCACTTTTCAAGGATATCGATGGCATGGGACCACTGTGTTGCCTGGGATGTAGAGGACTCAATTCGCAGCAAGACAGCCTCAATAGCTTTCATTTCTGCCTCAAGTGCTTGGGCGATGAAATAATGTTCTGCTGATAATCGTGTATTTGTTTGTGATTGAGGGGTGCTCATAAACTATGCTATGCATTGTACTCAAGAGGGTACAATTTCGCCTTATGAACATGCCACAGGAACAATTCAGAATCTCATTGGAGGCCTTTGATGGTCCATTAGACCTGCTTTTGTATCTCGTTCGCCGTTCTGAAGTGGATATTCACGATATTCCAATCGCAAAAATCACAGATGAGTATCTTGAGATTTTGCGTCATTCAACCTCTGTTGATGTTGAAATGGCTGGTGAGTTTTTGGTCATGGCTGCAACCCTTATTGAGATTAAATCGAGGTCTCTGGTTCCTCAGGGGCAGATTGTTGAAGATGAAGTAGCTCAAGAAGAACATGATGAATCCCATGATCCCAGAGGAGACTTGATTCGACAATTGCTAGCCTTTCAACGTTTTAGGACAGCTTCTGAGCAACTTGATGAAAGAAGGTCATTGTTTGCGTTACGGTTTGAAGCAACAATTGGTATTCAAAAGGCAAAAGAGATAACGGAGGAGCCATCTCTAGAACTCGATGATATTCATATTCTAGATCTTTCTGATGCCTATGAGCACATCGCAAGTGCGATTGACTTTACGCGGCTCGGTGAACATCACGTAGCGTTTGATGATATTCCAATTGAATTGTGCCAAGAAGATCTTGTTGATAGACTCACTCGCAATACCGGGAAACAATTGACATTGCAATCGACTTTTGAAGGGCTAACAATTCCTGAACGGGTTGGAATGTTTTTGGCCACACTCGAACTCGTAAGACTTCGGCGGGTCACAGTACAACAAGATGATCAACTTGGATCGATTACGATTTCTTTAATCGAAGAAGAAGTTACGAACGACGAATTGAATGTTGAAGAACATTAACCTCTTGTTGGGTTAGGTCTCTCCATTGCCCGGGTCGGAGACCTTTTAGGGCGACTTCGCCTATGTGCGTTCTACGCAGTCGTTTGACTGGGTGTCCCACCACAGCAAGCATCCTTCTAATTTGCCGATTTCTACCTTCTTTGAGAGTGAGTTTTAAAAGCGTTCGGTCGCGGTCGTGTCGAACTATCTCAATAGATTCTATGCTCGCTCGTTTTCCACCCTTGGTCTGGTCATGTTTCGTATGGGCATCAGCGAGGTAAATACCCTTTTGAAGTTTCTTGAGTGTTTCCTCTGTAATTTTTCCTCTAACGGTGACTTCGTAGGTTTTACTCATCCCATGCTTTGGATGGGTCAGTTCGTTCGCTAGGATATTATCATTCGTGAGAAGGAGTAATCCTTGACTGTCCATATCTAAACGACCAATTGGAAAAACTCTAGCCCCAGAAGTGTGAGAAACAATATCTCCAATGCAAGGTCGACCTTCCGGATCGTCCATTGTGCAAATAATTCCCCTTGGCTTGTAGTACATTAGGTAGACTGAATCGGGATGCAAATTAAGTTTTTGGTCTACAACAGTTATTTTGTCAACTTTTGGGTTAACCCATGCAGGGAGAAAATCGATTCGAATACCGTTTACCTTTACCATGCCGGCTTCAATCAGTTCTTCACATTTTCGCCTTGATGCGATTCCACCAGCTGCCATCACCCGCTGGAGCCGTTCTCCATGAGTCGAATCACGAAAAGGGGCAGTCGGATCATGATTTGGTGTCTTCTTGTTTGTATTCCAGCCCATTTTGACTAGTCTACCCTATATATGAAAATTAAATCGATAGTAAATTGGTTGCGTTCAGCAATCGCAGACCCATTCGAAGAATTGACCCGATGGGAAAGAGTGGTTCGTTATATTTGGCAGGTTATTCGGCAAGGGGCTCGGCAATTGTCGCAAGACCGTGCGAGCATGATGGCAGCATCATTAACATACAGGACGCTCTTTGGTCTACTTCCCGTGACCGTGGTTGGAGCAGGAGTTGCAAAAGCAATTATGGGGGTAGAGCGATTCCAAGAATTTCTAGATGATTCAATTAGAGCACTTGGTTTAAATGAGGTGCAACTTGAGATTTCAGAAAGTGGAACTGTTGTCACCCTTGGAAGTTGGCTCTCTGAGATTGTTTCAAGCGGAATGAATGTAAGTATTGCAGCACTAACATGGGTTGGATTGCTCGTCTTGGTTTATTCTGCCATTGCCTTGCTCGTAGATATTGAGACATGTTTCAACGTCATTTGCAGAGCAAAACGAGGAAGGACTTGGTTGAGAAGATTGCCTTTGTATTGGTTTGTGCTTACGTTTGGCCCAATTCTTCTTGCTCTTGCCTTTTGGCTCAATAGCCAAATCGATTCAATGATATCTTCGTTTGTACTTTGGGATTCGTTGCAATGGGGACTTGAAAGCATTTTCGATTTCCTCCTCACTTGGTTTGCGGTCCTCTTCTTGTACAAAATGGTACCCACCATGAAGATGAATCTTAAACCCTCACTTGTTGGCGCGTTGCTTGCCACGATTCTCCTCCTTGTGGGTAAAGGAACCCTCGGTCTGTATGTCGATAATGCCTTGTCACTGAGGCATATGTATGGCTCCTTGGGGCTTGTCCCAGTCTTTATGTTTTGGCTCTACTTGATGTGGCTCTTCATTTTGCTAGGTTTGCAGGTAGCGGCAATCCTTCAACAAGTATCGTATTCTGAGCCAGAATTGCAGGGCCGATAAGCAATTGATACAAAAAAGGGTGAAAGGATGGGTTTTTTCAGCGGTTTTCATTGAGTACACAAAAGTGGAGCTCACCAATGACCGAAAAAACACCCATGAACAGAACATCCCAAAATAACGGAACAAACAGTAGACGATCACTATTCGTCGATATTTCTTATTCAAAAGGTGTGCTTAGCGCCTGCATCGTTGGTCACAGAGTTGGCGAACGAGAAGCTCCAGTTATTGCAAATGCAATAAACGCACAGTTGAAGAAATATGGGAAGAAAGTTTCTTCCCTGATTCTTGATTTCAACGAAGTTCAGTTTATCTCAAGTTTAGGGCTTGGAATGTGTATTGATGTTCGAAATACTGCGGAGCAATTCGACGCACCAACATCCATTGCTGGATTGACTTGTAACCTGAATGAGCTCTTCCTAATGATGAGACTTGATCGCCTTTTTACAATTGAGCCAAACACCGCAAAATATGGCTCGGCTGCATAAGCGGTTGGAGTAATGATTCTGTACTTTTACTTTATACGAGACCTGTCGCATTTGCCCCGAGCAGTGCGACAGGTTGTATTATGTACACAGCATGGGACTCGAAGATGCAATTCCTGTAGATGGTTATTTGACTACGCAAGTAAGCAGAGTAATCAATTGGGCAAGACGCTCAAGTGTTTGGCCAATGCCTTTTGCCACGGCTTGTTGTGGAATCGAGTTAATGGCGACTGCCTCAAGCCGCTACGATTTAGCAAGATTCGGAGCCGAAGTTTTTCGATTCAGCCCGCGTCAAGCAGATTTGATGATTGTCGCTGGACGTATTTCAACAAAAATGATGCCCGTACTCCAGCGGGTGTATATCCAAATGACCGAGCCAAAATGGGTCATCTCGATGGGCGCCTGTGCTTCGACTGGTGGGGTCTTCGATACTTATGCAGTCGTTCCTGGGGTCGATCAGTTTATGCCTGTCGACATTTATGTGCCAGGATGTCCGCCTCGCCCAGAGATGCTTATCGAGGGAGTCATGGCTATTCAGAAGATTATCGACGAGGACAACATTCCCTACGATGCAGATGGGAAGCGAATCCCACTTGGGATAAATCTTTCGACGCCTACATCAAACGCAGTGCATATTACAATCAACGCATCCACCTAATGACACAAACAGACTCAATACTTAATGCGTTAGGAAAGATGTAATGCAAAACGTATTGTCTATTGATGAAAAAGTGCTCGTGTTAAATAGAGGGTATTCTGCTATTCAAGTGATTCCTGCAAGGAGTGCATTTACTTTGCTTTGCAGGAAAGCTGCTGAGATTATTTCAATCGAGGATGGCCATTATATTAACTACGGGTTACATGATTGGATGGATGTCGCTGCTCTTCAAAAACAGTTTGAGCCAGAAAAACATAGCTGGATTAAATTGCCAACCTTTGAAGTTGCAGTTCCAAAAATTGTTCGTTTGCTTATGTACGACGCATTTATTAAACCCGAAGTTCGACTTACTCGACGAAATTTATATGCAAGGGATAAAAACAATTGCCAGTATTGTGGGAAGCGTTTTTCTGCTTCAGATTTGACGCTTGACCATATTGTCCCGCGAGTTCAAGGTGGGGGGAATTCCTGGGTGAATCTTGTGTGCGCCTGCTTACGATGTAATACCAAAAAGGGCGGGCGAACGCCAAAGCAAGCTAATATGCGACTCATCCGTAAACCCTTTAAACCATCGAAGTGTGAATCTCAAAGAGTCAGAGTGGGACAAGCTCAATATGAGTCTTGGAAATCATTCCTCAACAATGCATACTGGTCTGTTGAACTGATTGATTCTTAGTTTTAAGAATCTTGAAGTCAATGACGAAATCGACGAGTGCCAGTGTGCAGCAAAGTAACATCTCTGGAATCACACAACTCAATAGTTTCTTGGTCACGGACGCTTCCTCCTGGCTGAACGATACAAGTCACACCCGCATCGATGAGCAACTCAGGACCATCTGAAAAGGGGAAGAATGCGTCCGAACCCGCCACGGGCGAAGATGCTGTTGTGAGTTGTTCTCCTGCACGTTCGATGGCGACTTTCGCTGCAGACACTCTGTCGACTTGTCCCATGCCGCCACCGATTAGCGTACATTTATCGACAATAGAGATTGAGTTGGATTTGAGATGACCACAAGCAATCCAAGCAAGAGTTGCATCTTGGAGTTGGGTTGTGCTTGGGCTAGGACCTGCAACATGCTCCCAATTATTTGGATCTGCTTGAACTGGTTGTAACTCTTGGACAAGAATACCGCCTTCTACTGAGCGAAGTTGCTGCCAAGCTTGTTGCCTTGGATCATCGCCAATTGCAAGTAGGCGGATATTTTTCCACCGCGAGGAGAGGATATCAATGCCTTCTTCTGAAAAAGAGGTTGCAACAATGACTTCAAGGAATTTTTCGCCGTGAGAGATTGTTCTTGCTAGATCTGCTTCAACGTGTCCACTGAGCGAAACAATGCCGCCAAAGGCAGCCAGCGGATCGGATTTCCATGCATTTGAAAATGCCTCACAAATAGACTCGTGAGCAGCAGCCCCGCATGGATTAGCATGTTTGATAATTGCAGCAGCTGGAAGATTCATCGCAGTTTGGAGATCTTGGACAAGTTCCAGTGCAGCTGCGGCATCCATTAGATTGTTGTAACTCAAAGGTTTCCCAGCAACAACCGATGCAGTAACTACACTTGGTCCTTGGAATTGTGGGTCCTTGTACACAGCAGCTGCTTGATCTGGGTTTTCACCATAGCGAAGGGTTTGTTCGAGTGTGCTAGTGAGGTGGAGTTGTGGAGGGAAGCCCAAGGTTGATCCTTCCATCCATTGGTTAATTGTGGCATCGTACGATGCAGTTCGTGCAAAAGCTTCTCGTGCAAAATCTGATCGAAGTTCGTAAGTCGTTTCCCCTTGATGTGTTTCTAAGTCAGCAAGAACCAGTTCATATTGTTTTGGATTTGTGATGACTGTCACATAGTTGTGATTCTTCGCTGCTGAACGAATCATTGCTGGTCCACCGATGTCAATTTGCTCAATCACTTCCTCATCTGATACATTCGATTTTGTTATTGTTTTTTCAAACGGATAGAGGTCTATGCAGATTAAGTCAATTGGCTCAATTGAATGCTCTTGCATAGCAGAAACATGAGAAGGTTCATCCCTCACTCCCAGGAGTGCTCCATGAACTGCAGGGTGCAGGGTTTTTACTCTTCCATCAAGCATTTCTGGAAACCCTGTTATGGAAGAAACATCGAGTACTTGCAGACCTGCTTCTTGTAATTTTTTTGCAGTTCCACCAGTTGATATGATCTCGATATTATGAGAAGCGAGAGATTTCGCAAAAGAGACGATTCCAGACTTGTCGCTAACCGAAATCAGAGCCCGACGAATTGGGATATTACCTCGCATGTTTATTGCCTTGGTACAAGGCGAAAGAGTACATTATCATTTCTTAAAATGAACAAGGAACCATCAGTTGGATTGTCAGCGATTACTGTCTTTGCGTCCGGAATTGTCAGAGTAGAAACAACACCGCCTTTTCGAGGGTCGACAATTTGTACAATGGATTGATCTTGGTCCCAGCACAATAAATTTCCGTCTTTCGTTGTCGTAATGACGTTCCCAAAAACATCATCCGCAAGCCATTCTTGTTTCCCAGAAAGAAGTCCAGGAAATGCGACATAGGCAGCAAGGCCGCTATTAGGAATACGTTGATAGACTAGGTCTTTGAGGAAAACAGGGGAGTCAGTAAGTTTCGCAGATGTCAGGATGTTCCATCTGCGTTTACCAGTGTGCATATCGACCGCTCGGATGTACTGGTCCGTACCAGCTATAAAGGCAGAAGTTCTTCTCAACTCTTCGTCGAGCATGGTTTTTGAGTTAGTTCCATAAGCAATTGGAGCACTAACTGGGCTTGTTACCTGAAGAGACCATAAACGACTTGCTGATTTTAAATCGACTCCAGCTACTTGGCCATCTGTTGAAGCTGCAAGTATGGCTGTCTGTACATTCTCTTGGGTACCTCTCATTCCTGAGCCAAGTGTAAGAGGCGTTTGAATTGAGGAGCCTATTTTGTATCTTTGAATATCAAATCCAATAGCTGGGTTAAACCAAACAAGGTCTCCGCCAGTTGAGCCGTATACAAACAGAAAATCGTTGGTTGTTATTGAAGGTGTGTTAGCTGTCCATTCAAGTGGCAATACCTGTCGTTTTTTTGAAACTACTTCGTTGCCTGTATGGTCTTGTATCGGATAGTTGCCTGTTGCTTTCTCAACCACATACATGGCGCCATCTGAAATGATATAGATACGATTGCCAGTTGGAGATTCTGAAATGCCGTGAATTTCAAAGACATGATTACCAATAGGGGTAGACCACAACCATTTGCCAGAGTTACTGTTATATCTGGTAAGAAAATCATCATTGTCCATGACATAAAGAGAATCATCTACAAGTGTTAAAAGGTGCAATCCTTTCGAGTTTGATTTGGTCATCCAATCAAGCCGAAACCCTGATTTTTGTAAGGCATCAAGAGATATGCCTGCAACTTGCTCAGATTGATTAGCATTTGCGAAAAACGAGCAGAGCAAAAAGCTAAGTGAAACAAGTGAAGTGGTGGTAAAAGTACGAATAAACGATATCTTGAGCATACATTGACTCCTAGGAATGTAAAGTTTACAAAGTTACGCTCAAAGATGAGACAAACTTATGGAAGAAGTTGGCAAACACTGTCAGTTAGGAATTAGGTGAATGTGATGTTTACAGGTTTGATTGAAACAGTTGGAGTGGTTCAGGGCCTTCAGGAGAAGGAATTCGGCCTACATCTGACCATAAGATGCCCACAGTGGTCAGAATTACCTGAAATTGGAGCGTCAATTTCTACTTTGGGCTGTTGTCTGACAGTTGTCCATGCTTCCAAGGAGCAAGAAGGGATTGTTCTCGCATTTGATGTTGTACATGAATCTCTACAGTGCACAACGCTTGGAACTCTTCGAGAGGGAGATTCGGTGAATCTAGAGCAAGCTTTACAGTCAGATTCTCGAATGGGCGGGCATTTCGTACAAGGGCATATCGATTGTGTTGAGCATGTTTTGAAGTCTGAGTTACTTGAGGAAGGAGAATGCCGAATCCGAGTGAGCATGGACGACGTAGATCGCGATACTGTTGTACCAAAAGGCTCGATTACAATCGAAGGCGTTTCCCTAACAATTGCGAAAGTAGATAAAGAATGGTTTGAAGTGGTCCTAATTCCAACAACACTTAAAGAGACTACCTTGGGGAATCTTGCTGAAGGTGATATGGTCAATATTGAAACAGATATTTTGGCAAAAACTGTAGTGCAAGTGGTTCGCCGGATGCAAGTTAATTAAGCTGCAAGCCCAATTGAAGGAGCGACAGGTGTTGCTCGCATGCTAATCATCGTTAAATCGTCCGCAAAATTGTCTTTTGCTTGATTTAGGTAAGCGTTAATGTCTTTCAATACATCTTCGCTATTATTGTCGCAAAATGTATGCAGCGCTTGAAGATGAGACGGAAGGTTCTGGTTAGGGCCAGTTCTTTCCCCAAGTACATCCTCAAAACCGTCAGAGTACATGAGAAGAGTGTCGCCTGTAGAAAACTTAATGGTATGTTGAGGAAATGCGTCCTGTTCAAAGATTCCAAGAAGTGGGCCTTCCGATTCTAACATGATTGGGCTCTGCCCAACTCGTCGTAACAAAGCAGGTGGATGTCCAGCACCAGCATAAGTCATCGTATTAGTTTTGCAATTAATTATGGTGTACGCAGCGGTAGCAAATCGTGCAGCATTTCCTGTTCGTTGGAGGAGTGCAGTATTGAGTGATTTTAAAACATCTCTAGGTTCTGAAAAATGCCCTGTTTTTGAATCGAATCGGTTCGCTGCAAGAGTGCGTGTCAACATCATTGCAAGCATGGCTGCGGTGATTCCATGGCCAATTGCATCAGCAATAAAAAGTGCCACATGATCATCATCAAGTCGAGTTATGTCGTACATGTCTCCACTAACAACATTTGCTGGTCGCCAGATAGAAGAGAAAGAAATGCCGTGCACATCGTTAATGCCCGTTGACATGAACTCCTGCTGCACCGTTGCAGCAGTTTCTAACTCGCCTTGTAGTTCAGAGAGGTCTTCTTGTAGACCTTCGTGGATGGTTTGGACTAGACCCACCTTGCTTCGAAGTGTAGAGACTTGCTCATTTCTACTGAGTAGCCCAAATAAAACACCAGAGATCGTAAAAGCATTTGCGTCGTTTGCAAGTTTACATACCCCAAGTTTTGTAATGATGTCATGCAAGTCGCCAAAATCATCACAGCACACTACGGTTGGAACATTTTGTGACTGGAGTTCAAGTAACCTTGGCAATAGAGACAGCAACTCGGTGTACTCGTTAGCAATGAACAGTGCAGCATCAGCGTGAACGCATGTAGTTGTGAATGTAGGGGGCAACCCTTCAGGCCAGTTGCACATCAAGTCGTTCATAACAGATTCTAAACAATCATAAGTTTGCTCAGAGGTGTTAATAAAAATGGATGGTCTAATTGTCATAAAACACAATGTGTGCTCTGAGAAAACAGTTCAAGCACATAACCTTTCATCGGAAGCGTCAGTATCCTGATGAAGTGTGTTAAATCCGATTGGCAGTTTTTTTAGTGAATTATGATGACAGACCAAGGATCCGATACTTATCGGGCCATTGATTTTAGTTGGTTTAAATCCAACTTGATTATGTCATTAATTCGTAATTTAAGTCTTTTAATAGACCCTGCTGCTAGTTCGATAGCAAAGCGTGAAGGGCCTCTGGACCAATAGTTGGTCAATCTTCCTTCATAGTCCCATGTAGACTCTTGGGCTTCTTGTGGAGGCTCCACAGTCATTTCGTGTAGTGCAGTAACTGTGCCTCTGGAATCTAAGAAGATAAGGTCGATATCAACGAGGCAACTCTTCATCCAAAAAGAACGGTTGCTCGACTCAGTAAAAACAAAAAGCATCCCGCCATCTTTTGCAATAGAAGTTCGGTTCATCAATCCATTTGCTCTGGAGCTTTGGTCAAGGACAAGTTCTAATGTGAAGGTCTCTCCACCGATATTAACCACACTTGAAGTTATTGGGGTTCTAGATGAGCATCCCTGTGCAAAAATTGCAATGCATAAGAGAATCGTTAATCGAGTAACCATGTTTCATCTTCTTTTGTAAACACAATATTATTTGGTTGCAATTTGTCGAGATCAAATGAGTGTAAGAATTTTTCTAGTGACATTGGTATTGGGTTGATTTGGGCGTGTGTCCACATGGCGATGAGTCCTATGATACGCTCTGGTGATACACCACGGGAACGATAAGTTGAAATTCTAGAGTCCCCATGACGTTTTGCTACTCTTTTTCCATCGCTCCCAATTACTAACGGAAGGTGAATCCAAGTAGGTGTTTCCCAACCCATTGCCTCAAACAGGAGTTCTTGCCAGGCGGCTGATTGCAAGAGGTCATTCCCTCTGATGATGTGCGTGATGTGTTGATAATGATCATCGGCTACAACTGCGAGTTGATAAGTTGGGGAGTTGTCTTTTGTCCAAATGACAAAATCGTGTGAGGTGTCGCAAATCTGTGCGCCATAAAGTTCATCGTGGACAACATGGGTTGCCCGCTCAGAAACAAATCTCCAATTAGTTTGGATATTGGGTAATGAGGAATTATGAAGCCTCACGTTTGCAGGTCTGTAGATTGGATCTTTGCTGGAAAATGTTTCGTGAGGAGCGGACAAAACAGTATTGAGCTCCTTTCTAGTTAGTGAGCAGTGGTACGCAAGGTCCTTTTCGATAAGTGTGTGTAGCATCTCTTGATGCGCGTCTATTCTGTCTGATTGAATAACTATTTCGCCGTCCCAATCAATCCCAATCCATCGCAAAATGTCGATGGATTCTTCGATTGCAATTGATTTTTTTCGCGGCCCGTCAATGTCTTCCATTCGAAATACTATTTTCCAATTTCGTTGTTTGGCAATCACCCAGTTCAGAAGAAAAGTGCAAATATTTCCAATATGTAGAGAGCCAGTAGGGGAGGGCGCGAGTCTTGTTATTGGTGAGGTCACTGCCCTAGTTTCTCACGGATGAGATCGGCTCTGCGTGTATTGAGTTCATCGTCATCAAGTTCTTTGCCGTATTTCCAGCGTAAATGTCCAGGATGGATTTCTATGAGAAGTTGATTGACTGTGCTTATTTCAATTGTATCAATGCGATCAAGGCTAATACCAAGTCGAATGTTTCCAAGGTTGTTCATCGCTTCTTCCGGAGTGAGGATTCTTGCGTTTTGAAGTAAGCCGAGCGATCTAAATGTTTGGTCATCGAGCCGTTGAGATTGCTCTTTTGCAATGGTCATTCGCGCCTTACGTTCCCATTCGATTACTGGAGGTAAAAAATCCTCTGAGAGAATGTTACAAAGTTGCTCTTCAGTGTTCCCAAGGGTAATTTGATTGCTTACTTGGTAAAGATCCGCCATAGTTCCAGACCCCTCTCCTCGATACCCTCGAATCGCGAGCGACATCCCTTCGCATGCGCGGCGCACACGTTCTAAATCTTTTACTAGCCTCAGCCCTGGCAGGTGTACCATGACACTAAAACGCGCCCCAGTTCCTAGATTTGTGGGGCATGCAGTTAAAAAACCAAGTTGGTCATCAAACGCATATGAGATAATCTCTTCAACAAGAAGGTCGAGTTGATGTACGTCATCACGAACGTCTGTGAGTTGTAAACCTGGTCTGATACTTTGTATACGAATGTGGTCTTCTTCATTGACCATGACACTCCTTGAGAGCTCAGGGCCAACAGCAATTGCACACGGGTGTATTGCATGTGCAAGAGAAGACGAAATAAGATGTCGTTCTACAAACATCTCTGTTGTCACTGAGTCGAGTTCGTCCATTTCGATCCATTTGAGTTGCAAGTTAGAGTTATTTTTGGTGCAAATTTGGCTTAACAATGACGTGACTTCAATGCAATCTGATGTTGTAGATCGATTAACAAAGGGAAAACCCTCTAGATTACGCGCGAGTCGTGCTCGGCTACTTAAGACAACATCTCCAAATGGGGTGTGGTCACTATTAAAGGGGCAATTGTAATCAGGGTCAATTTTCATTAGGTTCACCCGAAGTGTGGAGTTCTCTAAGTTTATCGCGAAGGATAGCGGCTTGTTCATATTCCTCTTGACTCACCGCTGATTCTAATTTCTTCAAAAGTCTTCTAATCTGCAAGTGGCGAGTCAAGTCAACAGAGGCTTGTGCTGGTGCTCTGCCTATATGTTGCGTGTTGTTATTCTGGACTTGCGTAATGATTGAATTGAGTTCGTCAGAGAATGTTTGGTAACAAGATGGGCAACCTAGCAAACTCGTTTTTTTGTATTGAGCAACAGTCATTCCGCAATCTGGACATGCTTTCGAAATGTCTCCTGATATTGCATTCTCAGTGGAATGGAGCACGACAGATAAATCAATTGGACCAAGACTAACTCCGGCTTCCATGGCATGTTCGGCGCACAGATGTGTCGTGTTATGTACACCATTCGCAATTCGCACATCGTGGTAAATTGCAGGTTTATCACAGTGGTCACAGGAGGTCATGACAGGCCTTCGGTAATGGTTAAGTTTTGGATGGCATTGCGAATAGAAGCGCAGGTTGAAATGATTTCTTGCATTTTTTCAAGGGGCTGCATCGTGCTTGCATCAGACGCTGCAGATGTCGGATCAGGATGGCACTCAAGGAATAAGGCATCAACTCCCGCAGCTGTAGCAGCTTTCGCTAGCAAGAACCCGCGGTCTGGTCTGCCAGCAGTGGTATTTTTGCCCGCACCTGGGAGTTGGGTTGAATGTGTCACATCAAAGCAAACAGGAGGACCGATGTTCATCATGTCGCCAACGCCAATGAAATCATTTACGAGTCGGTTGTAACCAAAAAATGTTCCGCGTTCAGTTAGGATGATGTCCCTGCACGAAGCTTCACGTAATTTTGCGACGACATGTTCCATTTCCTGTGGGGACAGAAATTGTCCTTTCTTCACGTTGACGACAGCGTTTGTATTTGCAGCGGCAACGAGCAAGTCAGTCTGCCTGCATAAGAAAGCAGGAATTTGTAAAACGTCAACAACTTCACTTGCGGGTTGTGCTTGAGAACATTCGTGAATATCTGTTGTGACAGCCACTCCTAATTGTTCCTTCACCTTAGCTAAAATTCTTAAACCATCTTGTAAACCAAGCCCTCGTTTTGAATGTACGCTGGTTCGGTTTGCTTTATCAAAACTTCCCTTGAAAATAAAATTCATGCCAGCATCGCGGCAATGTTCTAGAAGTTTTTCAGCTATGATCAAAGCATCTTTTTCATTCTCTAATACGCAGGGGCCTGCGATGAGTAATAGTGGGGCAGTGTTGCCTATTGGGGTTCCATTAATGTTTACATTACGGTTCATGATGTACAGGGTACCACGAGACGCAAAAGGTCCGATATTTTTAGAAAAAAAGTGAGCAAATCGTTAACTTTTTGTGATTCTCTTTAGCAGGACAGTAATTGAGTCGAATGACTCCATTGGGGGCGATAACCAAAGGAACCTAAGAATGAGCCACATGCCAAGAGAACCCGAAGCTTTTAGTGAACAAGTTGTGAAAATATTACGCAGACATTTTCCTGACCGTGAAGTTCGTCTAGCAGGTCCAATGGATTTATATCTTGATGGTCGACATCTTGGTCTAAATAACCTGTATAGAATGGTTCTTTCAGATTCACTACGCGGGGTTGAAATTGTTGAAGATTTTCTTGAGCAACTACTCGAAGGAGACAATTTTTCTCAGATACCGATGCCATTGTCAGTTGCATTGGGTCGAATCATGCCTCGAATTCAACCACTCTCTATATTTGAGCAGTTAGATATTGAACAAGTTGCATATTTGCCATTCGTGAACGATACGGTCATTTTGTATGTCATTGATATGCCAAGAATGACTGTGAGTATTACGATTGAGCAAATGATTCGCTGGGGTATTGATATTGATGAACTCGATCGAATCGCTCGAGAAAATTTGGCAAAATATCAGCCAAGTCTAAAACTCCAAATTGTTGAAAGTAAAGAGGGGGGGCGTGCAGCAATTTTTAATATGCAAGATGGTTATGATGCCGCGCGTCTCTTGCTTGGCTCGTTGTGGCAGAAACTTGCCCCTGAATTCAAGGGAAACTTTTATGTTGCTGCTCCAGCACGTGATATGTTTATGGCGATTTCTTGTGGCCCTGATGCATTTGTCGAAAAATTACAGGAGCGTATTTTGCTTGATTATAAAAGGTTGCCTTACCCAATCTCAAGCAATCTCTTTATTGTGACTCAAGATGGTGTTGCGGGAACTCGAGCAGCATAGAACAAACGAACGTCACTTTGGGGGTGTATACTCAACAACATGTTGCTCATTATTGACAACTACGATTCGTTTACGTTTAACCTTGTCCAAAGAATAGGTGAACATGATATTGACGCTGGTATTTCAAGAGAAATGAATGTTGTCCGCAATGATCAAATCACTCTTGAAGAAGCCGTTGCAATGCAACCGAGCCAGCTCGTAATTTCTCCTGGACCATGTCGTCCTGAACAGAGTGGTGTGAGTCAAGAACTCATCGCTCATTTTAAGGGGAAGATACCTATTCTAGGTGTTTGTTTGGGGCATCAGGCAATTGCAATATTGCACGGGATGAAAGTTATTGAGTACTCCAAGCCAGTACACGGAAAAACATCAGAGGTCTTCCATGACAATACGGGGATTTTTGAAGGGCTCCCTAATCCGTTTCATGCGACTCGTTATCACTCACTAGTGGTGGATCCAGAGACAGTTTCTGAAGATTTCACGATGAACGCTTGGACTCAAGAAGGCGTATGCATGGGTGTGCGTTGGTCTGGTGATGGAGCGTCATTGCAGGGAGTTCAATTCCATCCTGAAAGTTTTTTAACAAGTGATGGCCCGCAATTGCTTTCAAACTTTCTGGCTCAGTAGCCCCTTCATCCATTGCCATTGGAACGGAAGATTCGAAACGCTTGCTATTCTTGCGGTGGCGGAAGTGGGGAAATCTCTTTGATAAAATTAATAAAGTTTTGGCGATGTGCTTGAACAGTATTTCTCGAACCGAGTAATTTGAATTGCAAACTAGAACCATTCACTTGAATGTTCGCGATAAGAAGACAATGGTTTTGTAAATGCCAGGCTGCACCAGCGCCCATGTATTCTCCTTCAAACTCAGCAACCTTAACATCATGGATATTTGTGGAGAACGACTCAACTTTTGGTTTCAATGGGGAACCGTCGTTACTCCTAAAGAGGGATTTCCAGCGAGCAACGTTTTCATCAAAAGTGCCATTAACTCCATCTGTAAATTCCGTGATGGAAAATAATGCATGTTCATTTGTCTTCGTACTTGGGACGACATAGTTGCATGTCACGGCTTGTGATTTAGGAGGAACCCAAGCCCAAGTGTGAGGCTTTTTGGAGCGGTATCGCCCAAATGTGATGTGGGTTTTATCCTTAGGAGGTTTGTTGGTGAATTTGTCAATGCGATCTTTGATATTGACTTCTTCTTCTTCTTCTAGAAACGCTTCGAGAGTTGTGTTCTCCGGTTCCGGTTCCTCTATCGTTGGCTTTGAAATTGGACGCTGTGGTTCATTTGGCTCTGATGATTCACAGCCAAGAAGAGAAAGTTGAAGAGTACATAGGAGTAAAAATTTAAGCATGTTGACGATATTTCTATGTAGAGGATACGCTGTTTTCTCATTCGGTTCAGTTAAGGTACCAACATGAGTAGAACACTCCATCTACACAACGGTTTTTTTATCATAGACCCCACTTTGGGCACATATTGCCATTCTCTAACGATGAGCGATGGAATAATTCAAGCACATGACTCCCTTGCACCAGAACAGGCAGAATGCATTGATTTGCACGGTCAATGTGCGGTGCCAGGTTTTGTAGATTCTCACCTACATCTTGTACTTGGAGCAACTGGAAGTGGTGATGTGCAATTGAATGGTTGCGCATCCAGAGCTGAATTTGAAACTATGGCTATCTCTTCAAGTTGTAAGGATGCTTCAGAAGATTGGTTAGTTGGCTCCGGTTGGTCTGAGGAATGTCTGGGCGAGATGCCAAACCGGATGTGGTTTTCCAATAAAACCAAAACCCCAATTCTTTTCTATAGCGCGGATTTTCATTGTGCAGTTGTAAATGATGCGCTTCTTCAAAATGTAGATGTCGAAAAAGTGAAAACCCTGCAAGGTGGTCAACGAATTGACGAGGGACTCATTTTTGAAGATGCTTTGTTTAAAGGAATTATGCCACACATTCCTGAAGTTTCACTTTCAGTAAAAGTAGAGCGAACGAAACGAGCGATTAGAGAATTGCACGAATGCGGAATTACTTTTGTTGGAACAATGGAGAAAATGAAAGACATTGCCTCCGTTTTGGTTGCAATTCAAGAGTGCCAGCAACTGAGAATGCGAGCGATGTGTGTTGATGATCCTACTACGGAGATGATTGAATCGTGTAATACTTTGGAGCAAAATTCATATTTGAAAATTACAGGGTTTAAATCGTTTCTTGACGGGACGCTTGGCTCAAGGACTGCGAAAATGTATTTTCCATGGGTTGATACTGAAGGTTCTGGAGTGTGGACAGGTCATGCTTTACTGGATGATCTCAACAAGTGGGTTCGTAAGGTTTCATCTGCAGGGTTTGCTCCAGTCCTTCACGCAATTGGCGACGAAGCTGTCGGCAGAGCTCTGCATGTTCTAAAAGATGTAGATGGGTCTTTAGTCCCACGTATCGAACACGCACAATGTATTGCTGAGCGGGACTTGTCCGCGGTTTCAAATAGGTGGTTTGGAGTGCAGCCAACCCATCAACCCGAAGACATGAAATTGGGAATGAAGTCGCTAGGGCGAGAACGAATGAGTGAACTTCACAACTGGAGAAGAATGATTGATGCCGGAGGCTTGTTATCTTTTGGATCTGACTGGCCTATTGCTCAGCCAAATCCTCTGTTGTCAATGCAAATCGCCATTGGGCAAGGGTTAACTCCGAATGAAGCACTTGTATCGAGCACTACGTATGGGGCGCAGTCACTTCGTTCTACTAAAGGTGGGCATTTGCGAGTGGGTGCTTATGCTGACATAGCAGTATTAGATCAAGATCCACTGCAATGTGACTGGAAAGAAACCCCTCCATCTGTGACAATGACGATTGTTGCAGGCAAGCCAGTGTATACAAAGGAATAAACCATGCATGATCGTCTCACACATCTCGATAAACAAGGCAAGGCTTCAATGGTCGACGTTTCTGGAAAAGCCCCTCTGCTTCGCACGGCAGTTGCGGAAGGTTTTTTTAATGCGAAAGAATCAACTATAGACGCCTTGCTTGGTGGAGATTTGCCAAAAGGTGAAGGGCTTGCTGTTGCAAGGATTGCTGGAATTCAAGCCGCAAAATTATGCGACAAGTTGATTCCACTATGCCACCCACTTCCGCTTGAACTTGCAGAAGTAACATTTGAGCGAGTAGATTCTGGTCGATTGAAAATCAATTCAAAAGTTGTGGTGACTGGTAGGACAGGAATTGAGATGGAAGCATTGACAGCCGTGAGCGTTGCAGCGTTGACATTGTGGGATATGACGAAAGCAATTGACGGTTCGCTTTCTATTAGCGACATAACATTAGTTGAGAAAAGAAAAGAAGAGTTGGCTTAACAGGTATCTTTTACTTTTTGTATGAATGCACAAATCTTTTCTGGGTCTTTAACTCCTAGTGAACTTTCGACTCCACTACTGACATCAACTCCTGCGGGTTTTGCTTTTGCGATGACTTCCTGAACATTTTCAGGTGAAAGTCCTCCAGCAATGATAATTGGGGTTTGAAGGGTTGGAATCAAAGTGGCTAGTTCAGAGACATCGAAAGAGATGCCTAGCCCTCCAGTGGATCCATCAACGAGAATGGCTGCTACATTTTTACATCCGTCCCATCGTACAACTTCTTCCTTATTCCATTGCACTGCTTTGATGACAGGGCGGGGGGCTGTACTTACAGTGCGCTCATCTTCGTCCCCGCACAGTTGAAGCCAGCCGCCCCATGTTTTGTATGGTTCAAGCGAGGTGGGGTCTTGTAGGACTGCTACGCCAATGACATCAGTTGGAAGTTGGAGCATGAGTTGATCGGCAAGGTGTCGTTCTACAAACCTAGGCGACTCTTCAACGAAGACAAAGCCGACGGCATTCGCGCCGGATGCGACCGCAATATCTATAGTATCTTCGTCACTGAGCCCGCAGATTTTGACGCTTGTTCCAATTGTGTTTTTAGCTAAGAAGTTTCCACTCATGAGGTTATTTCTTTTTGGATTGATACAGCAAGTTTTTGGTGTTGTTCAGAAAAATCTGCTGCGTATTTTTTGAGCAATTCAGAAGCCCGCTTCTTGTTCTGTAATGTTCTTGTGTATTTTGCTGCAAGAAGGAGGGCGACTTCGCCTCTGTCCTTAGCTTCTTTGTATTGTTTTAAGTACTGCTCAAATACGAGGACACCTTCTTCAATTCTATTTAATTCTAATAAAGAAGAACCAAGGGTGTGGAATGTGCGGGGGTCAATTTTAAGGGTTGGATTTGTTTTAATGGAATCAAAATATGTCTTTGCTGCTTGGTCGGTTTTGCCAGTGCTTGCTTGTTGTGCGATCAAAGTACGTAATTGAAAATCTGGATTTGCAACCTCTTCGACACTGTTTTTAAACACTGGGTTTGCATCAATTACTTTCTGTAGAGAGCGCCTCCTTCGAAACTGGTTAATTACTTGTGTTAAATCAAATTCACTTGAACGTATAAACCCAAATGATAGTGCTAAAAATGTAAACAAAAATCCTCCTGAATATCCAACTAAGTGTACTACCCATGCAGTTGTTCCATTGTTATGGCCAGCTAAACTTGCAAGTAGATTTAATGAGTCGAGTAAAACAAAAAAACCAACGAGGAGCATGCTCGGAATCGTATAGATCCCAATGATGAAGAAAATAAGAAGGACATGAATGTGTGTCTTTGGTGCAAGCACGATAAATGCTGCGACAACCGCACAGACCGAACCACTAGCTCCAACTACAGGAGCATCATAGAGCATGGTATGAATAAAGCCTCCAATTGCTCCGCACGCTAAATAAAATATGGCAAAGCCAATGTGCCCCATGCGACCTTCGACGGCTTTCCCAAATGGGAGAAGAAAAATCATGTTGAGAAGAATATGCATCCAACCTGCGTGTAAGAATTGATATGAAAAGAGTGACCAAATGTGAAAATGTGATTTAGAGAGTTGCCCTTCATACTCAAGATGGGCTAAGAAACGAAGTGCTTCGTTTTCGCCAGTTAGGCCTCCGCCGCGGCTAACTGCCCATTGCATGGCAAAAATGAGCACATTTAGCCCAATTATCCAATATGTGACAATGGGCTGTTTCTTATGTTCCATAGTTGTGCCAATTGGAATGAGCATTTTGGCATTGTAGGGTTGGAATTCAGTAGAAATTTGCTAAAATGAAATTTTACATGCAGATATGACAAATGCTCATATCGCGACAGAGAACCTAAGAATCAGGAGGCTCAAAATGAGCGCTATTATGCAAGGGATGCATACAGATATCGGTCTAGTGAACACAATCGTTGCACGGTCTGCTCTTTCATTTATTGATGGAGAGAAAGGGGTGCTCGAGTATGTGGGGTACGATATTGACGATCTTGCTCGTCATAGCACTTTTGAAGAGACTACGTTCTTACTTTGGAATCTAAGGTTGCCATCACGTTCAGAATTAGCAGACTTCACGGCGCAGATTCGTAGAAACTACGAACTCTCTGAAGGAATGTGGGACCTTATAGTTTCTCTCCCTAGAGACGCAAGTCCAATGCATGCGCTAAGAACCTTAACATCTGCTCTTTCATTACACGATCCTGCTGCTGACGATCCAAGTGAAGAAGCCAATGCTAGAAAATCAATTTCAATGCTCGCAAAGATGCCCGCATTTATCGCTGGTTTCGATAGGCATCGCAAAGGTTTAGATCTTGTACGCCCAGATGAGCAGTATTCAATTGCCGAAAACTTTTTATACATGCTTACAGGTGAAAAGCCAACAGAACGAATGGCTAGAGCAATGGATATTTGTTTGATTCTCCATGCTGACCATGGCTTTAATGCTTCAACATTTGCTTCACTTGTCACAATTTCTACTCTAAGCGATATGTATTCCGCTGTCACAACTGCTATCGGTACTCTTAAAGGTCCTCTTCACGGAGGTGCAAACCAAGGCGTTATGCTTATGCTTAATGACATTGATGGGATTGAAAATGTAGAGCAATACGTGATGTCTAAATTAGCTAACAAAGAACGAATCATGGGTTTTGGGCACAGAGTGTATAAATCTTATGATCCACGGGCTACTTATTTAAAAACATTTGCTCAGGGGATAGCCGAAGATACTGGTAATTTAGAATTGTTCAACTTAAGTCATGAAATAGAAGCCATCATGGATCGCGAAGTCGGTTCTAGAGGCATTTATCCAAATGTTGATTTTTATTCAGCCACAACCTATTATTCATTGGGAATCGATCTTGATCTATTCACGCCACTCTTTGCAATGAGTCGAGTTTCTGGGTGGACTGCACACTGCCTCGAGTATTTGCAGGACAACCGACTCATACGCCCTCGGTGCGACTACATCGGTCCGCATAAGCAACCATATTCGCAACTATCCGAACGCGTCTGACAATCAAAACAATACACTGGCGTTTCTTCTCTTTTGTATTGTGTCGCTTTCTCAGGAATCTTATTTTCCACCGAGACGCTTAGTCACATAGAGAAGAATAGTTTATTGTTGAAGTGGCTTTATGCACAGAAGTCGTTTGCCTCAATACTTAATTGTATAAACTAATAACTTTCCCCTGCGTGTCTCCGGGTCTCTGTGTCGTTTCTTGTATCGAAGTGACTTATTGTTTGTATAAGATGAGGCGATCGTGAGAGAGCAGGAGGACATCACTCTTGTTGTCATTTGTTAAGTCAGTAATGATGACCTGGCTAGGTTGCCATTCGCGCGGCTCACCACTAGAAAAAATTCTTGATTCAAAGATTTTGAAACCAGTTGCATATAACATTTTGGCGTCTTGGCTAAATGTAAATATCTCAAGCATCTGTTCTCCTGCATCAAGTGAGACCATGTCGCTGTACCCATCTGAGTTTACATCGCCCATCGCTAATTCGTGTTGAACACGCCGCTCGTTCTCGCTTCGCCACGATTGCAACTCATGCAGTTTAATGCGATCTCCTTCAATCTGAATTATTGCAAACCCAGAATTGCTCATAGCAATTATGTCTGGAGTGCCATCGCCAGTGAAATCTTCACAGTACATCGGACCGAAATCGTATCCGTGAACGAAGAGACTGTCTGCTTCCTCCCATTCGTTAGAGTCATTACGATTGATTGCAACAACTCGTTCGTTTTCTCTATCGGCAACGTACAGATTGTCTCCACTTACTGCAATTGAAATGAGATCAGAAGCCCCATCTTCTAAATTAACTTGGGTTACTACTTGCCAGCCGGGGCTCACGCCTTCTTCAGGATTAGGTTCATAACGAACAGCGCGAACATAATTGTCAGCTACAATTAAGAGTTCAGGATTAGCATCGTTGTCGACATCAAAGATAGAAATATTCATTTCAGTCGCTTCGCGAACAAGGCCAAACTGTCCCATTTCGTTGTCATCTAGCACATCAAATCCATCTTCTGCAGCGATGATAAGTTTCATGGGTTTATCGCGTGTGAGAACCAGAAGATCGGTGCGGCCATCTTGATCAGCATCAAAGCCAAGTATTTGATCTGGCCCTCTGCTTAAAGATCCAAGGTCAATTGTTTCACTATTTCCCTTTGCGTCGATAAGATCAATTACATAAGAGCGTTTTTCCTTAGAGATGACAGCGACTTTCATTTCATTATTCAGTTGAACTGTAGAGAGAGAAATTGGAGTGTTCCCAGAAGAGAAAGGGATGGGTTGAGGAAAGGGGAGCTGGAGCGTGTTTAATTCTGAACGACCAACTACGCCTTCATCTTCACTTAGAACATAGAGTTCCTGAACCCCGTCTTTGTCTATGTCTCCAGTTGCTATTGAACGCACATCAGAAAGCGTCGGAGACGATACTCCAACGGAAAGCCCCCTCTTATCCGTCTGTTCATACACAACAATGGTGTTGTCAGAAGGATTCGTTGCAATTAAGTCCAACAGTCCATCACTGTTAACATCTACAATTAAATGTTTGCGTGCTCCTTTGCCAAGAAATGGATAGATTTCGATTGATGCATCGCGGTCACCATGAGTTTTGATTTGTTCTCGTGTAATTTCGTATAGCACTATTTTTCGAGAAGCTCGCTCAATTATTGCCATCAGCGCGGCGTTCCTGTTTGGGAGTGAAACAGAGGCAAATTCTCGTAAAGTTGGCATCTCGAATCGTAATTGTGGCCCCATCATTTTTTCGCCATCTGTAATTTGTGAAAGCCATAAACGAACAGGTTCACTGCTGTTTGGGATAATTCCTGAAATGTCGAGCAAGCCATCCCCGTCATAGTCAGCAAGTTCAAACGCGGCAATGGAATCTTCAGTAGCAAATAGTACTGGTTTGCCTAGGGAATCTTCGTCAAGTGGGAAGGACTGAATATTTCCTTCAACGATTGTGAGTAATTCCGGTGAGTTGTCACCAATAATATTTGCGATCTGGAAACCGCTTCGGTTTGCTCGCAAGTTTTTTGTACGATGTGTACGCGTTTTTGTAAAGGTGCCGTCAGGTTCCTGTGCCAAAAAAACAATATTGTTTGGATTACCTGCATAGATTACATCCGTTCTTCCATCATTATTGAAGTCATGCAAAGCAAGTGCGGACACCTTATGTGAAACCATAATTCGTTCATTATTAAAACGCCAGTGCTCAGGTATTTCGTTGGCGCGTGTAACTGGAGTGGCATCTTGAGGTGTGGCTCCGGCTTTTTGAAGGAGCACATCAATCCGACTTTTATGATTATTGACGACAAGGATGTCCATTAATCCGTCGCCATTTATTTCGCCAATGTACATCGGTCCAGCGCCATCGCCTATCTTAATTATTTCCAATTCTTCAAAACCGAAGTAATTGCCAAGTGACGGTTCGTCCGTGGCGTTCGCAGTGGTTTGAAGCGTAAGTGCAGTAATAAGTGTAAAAATGCAATGTCGTGATATGTTCATGATATTATTCCTAAGATTTAATGCTCTATATATGCTATCACGCTTGAGCGGTGGATATAGTATGTGTTAAGAGAGTTATATGATTAAACAGGTAAAAATAAAACTGCTGACCTTTTTGTTTCTGTGTTGTGCCTTAAGCGACGCCTCAGCTGACATTGTCCGCCTCAATAGTGGAGGTGAAGTTCATGGAAAAATCATTAAACAAACAGATAACAAGTTGTGGGTCGATATCGGCTCCGAAGTTATCGAAGTCGAAATGTCCCAAGTGAAGGAAGTAGACGCTGCTGATCCGATCGATGATTCTTCAGACCTTGATACTTCGAGTCTTTTTCGAACGGCTGTGCAATTGCCAGAGCGTAGCCCAAGAGAACAGGCAAAAAGAGTTGGTGCATCGGTCATTAAAGTTTCAACCCCAGGAGGGCTTGGTTCAGGCGTTTTGCTCAACGAAGATGGGTACGCCATCACAAATGCTCATGTGATACAAGGCGAAACGGATCTTCGTGCTACTGTCTGGATTCCACAGGAAGATGGAACTTTGAAACGAACTACCATTGAAGATGTAGTTATTATTGCGGTCAATAATCATCTGGATTTGGCATTATTGCAGCTTTCGCATCCAGATGATGAACCATTTGACTTCTCAGTTCTGGAAGAAGCGGAAAAGATTGAAGTAGGAGAAACAGTTTTTGCAATTGGAAATCCTCTTGGTCTAGAAAGATCAATGAGCCAAGGAGTGATTTCTACAAAGCAAAGAAGTTTTGACGGGTTGACCTACATCCAAACGGATGCAGCAATTAACCCTGGTAATTCTGGTGGTCCTCTCTTTAATAGTCAAGGTGAAGTTGTTGGTATTACAAATATGGGAATTACAGCTGCCGAGTCATTAAACTTTGCAATCCCAACAAGGTATGTAAAGGATTTTATTCGGAATCGTGAAGCATTTGCGTATGACGAAAAAAACCCAAATGCAGGGCATCTTTACCACAAGCCACCAAAGCGTTCAGAAAATGGGATTGCGTCTCAATTGAAAGATAGCAACAACGATTCCCAATAAGATAAACATGATTCATTGCACAGTAAAAATGAAACGATAGGAGTACTTTATGTTCTTTTTAACACCATTAATTGCCACTACGATTGCGCTTTCAGATGTCCAAATCCAAGACGTAGTTCCAGAAACCACGATAGCAGTTGTTTCAACTTCGGACGTTGGAAAAGTAATAACTCACTTGCAAGACTCTGGAGTTTGCGACACAATCTTTGAAATAGCATCTTCTATCAAAGAGCAAATAGGTAGCGAGTCATGCTCTGTCGGGTCTACGGAGTGCACTGAGATATTAGGACAACTCGGGATAGATAAAGAAACGTGGACGCCTCCAACTGGGGATGCCGGTTTTGCTCTTTACCCAGTAGTAGATTATGAAGTAGGATCAGTTGGGATTGGATTTTTAGGGATGATTGAACTTGACGATCCTATGTACGATGCCATGTTCTCTACCAAATTCGAAGAGTTCGCAGGTAATGCAGGATTGGAATATGAAACTGTAAGTCTCTCTGGTCGGGATGTTTGGGTGATTGAATATGCTCTTCCTGCAGCCGCACCTATGCCAAACTTGAATATTGACCCAAATGCTTTTAGCCGTATATACCTTGTGTTTAGTGATGGTTACTTGTTCTTAGGATCAGAGCCAGATGCAATTGCTTCAGCGTTCTCTGCAATTGATGGCGAGCCAGAAAATGGGACCCTTGCAAGCAATGCTGACTACTTATCCTTGCTTGATACATGTGGAACTGATGGTGATATTTTTGCAGCAGTCCTACTCACGAATCTTGCTGACACGATTATGCAAATTGATTCTTCTGGGATGGCTATGATGTTCTTGCCAACACTTAAAACAGCAATTGGTGATATCGATGGAATTGCTGAGTCGGTAACTATCTCGCCTTCCTCCGATGTATTTATTGAAGCAACATATACGGCACTCATGAACGATGGTCGCACTGGATTGATGGGTTTGATTGGTGCAAACACTACTAGTGAGCCAATCCCTTCCTTTGTTGCGCCAGATGCCTTGAGTTATTCACAAGGGCAAATTGATTTGTCTAAGTTCACTTCACTCATCAAGGAAACACTGATGAGTAACCCTATGCTAGGGATACAAATGGCTGGGCATATGGATCAGATGGAAGCAGGTTTTAACCTCTTCTTTAATCCTCTAGGTTCTACATACCATACCTTTTCTACAGGTCAATTACCTTTGACAGATGATAGTATTGGGTATCTCTTTGCGATTGAATGTAAAGATGAAGAGGCGTTTGGAAATACACTTGGATCAACTTTGCCAATGATGGGCGCGACGCCTACTGACTTTTTAGGGAATCAACTGTTTACAATTGATTTCTCAAGCGCAATGCCAATGCCTTTGCCGTACCCATTGGAAATGTCCTTAGCAGTCAGTGGAGGATATGCCTTCATTGGCTCAACAAATGCAGTTGAAAATGCTCTAAGGTCAACAGCGAACCCAAAGGAAAACAAAGTTTCTTTTAGCTCAAATGCTGCACTATCAATGCTTTCAAATGAAGATGTTTCCTCATGGGGTTATTCTGATTTAAAGAAGAGTATTGAATTGCAAACAGCAGTGTCAGATGCAATGACAAAGCAGATGTTCGATGAAGTTGAAGCTTTCGACCCTGAAATGGCAGCTGAAATGAGGCCTGAGTTTTTTAAGAACTCGGAATTGCAAACCAAGATTTCAGACGCTTTTGCTTCTTTGCTCGGACCGATGGCGTGGAACATGACTGCTGATGATACAGGCCTTACTGCTCACGTTGTCATGCTAAAACCAGAGTCAGATTGACGAAGAGTCAAACCCAGCCAAGCTGGTAGAACATGGCTGAGAATATGAGGTCTGCGATAACAATGGAGACCACGCTTTGCACAACAGTATCTGTCGTTGCCTTTCCTACGCCCGCTGCGCCTCCGCTTACTTTGAATCCGTTGTAACATGCAATTGAAGCAAGAATCAGCCCAAAGACGCCCGCTTTGAACAGTCCGGTTGTAAAGTCAGAAATTGCTACTTGCGAGAGTGTGTTTGCTTTGTAAAGTTCATACGGAACGCCGAGCAATTCGATTGATACGAACCCTGCCGAGAAGATGGCAACTACATCTGCAATGATGGTAAGTAAGACGAGACTCAAAGTTGTAGCAAGAACTCTTGGAACCGCGAGAAATCTAATTGGATTAAGTGCTTGGGATTCTAGCGCTTCTATTTCCTCTCCAACGACCATCGTCCCTAGTTCGGCTGCAATTGCAGCTCCTGCAAAACCGGTAAGTACAATTGCTGAAATCAGAGGTCCAAGTTCTCGAAGAATTGCAACGCCAACGATATTTGCAATTTTGTCGGTTTGACCAAAAGTTGCTAAAGGTGGTTCCATTTGAACAGCAAGTATTAGACCAATACACCCACAAACAAGGCAAACAATCCCGATAGATCTAACACCTATCCTGACTATTTGTCCAACAGTTGCAGCTCGTCCAAAGCGAACATCTTTGTCAAAAATCGAACGTTTGAGCCAAATTATTACGTCGAAAACAATTCCGAATACACCGCCTAAGAATTCAAAGAGTCGAATCCAGATATTTCCCCAAGCTTCTAAGGTTCGGAGCACGGTGTTTGGTTTTGTTGGTTTTTCTGTATTAGTGGGCAAGCGAATCTTCTCTTGTATCAAAGATAGTAAAAATTTGATCGAGCCTTGCCAGTTCGATAATTGAACGGACGCCTTCTTGGAGAGAACAAAGGACAAAGCAAATGTTTGATTTCTTTGAGAGTTGCAAACCTTCAATCAACGTTGCTATCCCTGAAGAATCCATGTACGGTACATGCGACAAGTCAACAACAATTCTCTCTGTTTTTGCATCTATGATTGGGCGAAGAGCAACTCGTAGGTCACTAGATTTGCTCAAATCTATATCTCCAAGGGGAGTAATCACAGTGGAATTCTCTGAAACTTCGATGTCAATTTGTAGCGTTGATTTGTCCATTACTTTTGAGCTGATTGTATGGGAGTTGTGTGTGTATTTGTTGCAGTTTTTGACATGGAAAGTTTCATTCCTCCCTGATCTCTCTTGGTCCAAGTTGCGTGATTCATAACTGTTTGAATTAAGTGTACCCCAAGGCCTCCTGGTTTGATGTCTTGCAAATCACGAGACTGAATGAGGTTCGAGTCAACTTGAATAGCGTCGTCTTCAATCTCAATCATAATTTTTGGTAACGGGGTGGTATATGTTTTATATGTGAAACGTACTCGCCCATCTGTCGAGCCCATGTATCCATGCCTGTATATGTTGCTTAACGCTTCATCTACTGCCATTGAAACTTGACCTGCCTCTCGATTAGAAAAACCACACTGCGTGGCAGCAGATGTGATGAGTTTTCGTATCGAGCGAAACCATGCAGGAGAGGTTGGAAAATCAATCGTGCACTCTGATGTCGAGAGGGTTGTACTCATTTGTCACATTCATGGTACTCTGCCATGTTCTTATGAGAAACGGTAATTCAACATCTTCTACGCAAAAAGGTCATGAAACGGTCCTAATCCTTGATTTTGGCAGCCAATATGCTCAACTCATTGCCAGAAGGGTTAGAGAGGCCGGTGCTTTTAGTCTTTTAATGGCTCCAGACACCCCGATCGAAGAGTTGGCAAAGCATAATCTGGCAGGAATTATTCTTTCTGGTGGTCCATGTAGCGTTAATGAAGAGAACTCGCCTAGGTGTGATGAAAGATTATTTGATCTTGGGGTACCAGTTTTGGGTATCTGCTATGGAATGCAAGTCGGATGCCTAATGCTTGGATGTAACATTGAAGGTGCTCACGCTCGTGAGTTTGGACGCGCTTCTCTTCATGTTATTCAAACAGAGGGCTTACTTCGTGGGATACCTGAAGACACTTCGGTTTGGATGAGTCACGGGGATCAGGTTGAAACACTTAGTGATGATTTTCAAATATTAGCGACAACTTCGACATGCCCTATGGCCGCAGTTTTGCACAGTCAAAAACAATTTTATGGTGTCCAGTTTCACCCCGAGGTAACACACACGCCACATGGTGTAGATTTGCTTCGTAACTTTCTCTATGAAATTTGTGGTTTGCAAGATACTTGGCGAATGTCTGACTTTAAGGATGAACAATGTGCACTCATTCGGGAGCAAGTTGGTAATCGACGTGTGCTCTGTGGCTTAAGTGGGGGGGTTGATTCAGCTGTAGTTGCTGCCTTGTTACATGAAGCAATTGGTGAACAATTAGTGTGTGTGTTTGTCGACAATGGATTGCTCAGAAAAAATGAGCGGTCTTATGTTGAGACAACGTTTAGAGATCATTTTGAAATTGATTTGCGAGTAGTTGATGCATCAAAACAGTTCCTCGAAGATCTTCATGAGATTGTTGACCCTCAGGAAAAGCGAACGAAAATCGGGCATCGATTTATTGAAGTGTTCAAGGAAGCCGCTGCAAGTATACAAGGTGAATCAGAACATGAAATACAATTTTTGGCGCAGGGCACGTTGTATCCCGATGTGATTGAGTCGGGGCATGGTTATAGTGGCGCTGCTGCAAATATAAAACTTCATCATAATGTAGGCGGCTTGCCCGAAGAATTGGGTTTTGATTTGATTGAGCCTCTAAGAGATTTATTCAAAGACGAAGTTCGTAAACTTGGAGAAGTCCTAGGTTTGCCAGATGGGATTATTTGGCGCCATCCGTTTCCCGGTCCTGGATTGTCAGTTAGATGTTTAGGTGAAATTACAGAGCCAAAACTTACGGTCTTGCGTGAATGTGATGAAATTCTGTTGGAAGAAATAGTTGCAGCGAATATCTATAGAAATACCGACCAAGTGTTTGCTGTGTTGCTGCCAGTTCAGAGCGTTGGAGTAATGGGCGATGGGAGAACGTACGAGTCGGTTGTAGCTGTGCGAGCTGTTGAAACACAAGACTTCATGACCGCGGATTGGGCAAAAATACCCTATGACGTGTTAGGTTCAATAAGCAGCAGAATAATAAATGAAGTTCGTGGCATTAATCGTGTTGTATACGATATTAGTTCTAAGCCGCCTGCTACTATCGAGTGGGAGTGATTGACAATTAATCAGCTAAGTTCGCGAAAATCATTCTTCCAGCGGAAGTTTGAAGTGAGTTTGTAACTTCAATCATTACGTGTTCGCCCACACTCTCTCCTCCATCTTCAATTACAACCATGGTTCCATCAGGAAGGTATCCAACGCCTTGTTTGGGTGACTCGCCCATCCTAACTACTTCAATTTGCATAACTGCACCAGGAACAGCTTGCATTCTAACTGCACTGGAGAGGTCATTTAGATTGAGAACAGTTATGCCTTCGATTTGCCCAACCTGTTGTAGATTAGAATCTGTTGTAAGAACACGATACCCACACGATTCTGCTAAATCTAGTAGCCCTCGGTCAACCCCGCTACTTGTTATTTCTGAGGATTCAATGGTGAGTTCAATTTGAGAAGAGTTCCGAATAACTGCAAGAACGCTAAGGCCTCGGCGCCCTCGCTCTCGTTTTGTTTTATCTTGCGAGTCTGACAATGTATGCAATTCGTTGACAACGAATTGTGGAATAATCAGTGGGGCATCAATAAATTTTGATGTTGCAAGTTGTTTAATTCTTCCATCAATTAAAATTGACGTATCAACAAGTAATGGGCGAATGCCTCTAACTTTCTTTGTGAACTCAATGTATGGAAGTACCAGCCGAAGGTTGTCTTTTGTTGTGAAGACAATGCTGATTGAAAAGTAGCAAAGCGTGATTCCACAAACTAGTTTCAGCAGGGTCAAATATTGAAATGCAACATCGCCACGTTTGAGCCCCCAAGAGTCACCAATTAAATCAATTAGTAGACTTACAGCTAGAGCTGCAAAAAGACCAGCAACTAAGCCAAGATAGACTCCTAGGACAGCAGAAAGTCTTTTGTTTGGAGTGATGATGTCAATCACTAAAACGATGATGGCAAAAGCAATCGTTGAAATTAACGGACCGAGATGATCAATAACAACTTCGTCGATAGTTTGGTTTGTTGCGTTTAGCCCTGCAATGAACGGCAGGATTGCAGCAGCGAACATAAAGGTGATGAATAGAAGTCGGATTGTCAATATGACTAAACGCCTGCTTGCACGGTCTTTCGATTGTTCTGCAGCAAATGAGCTTTGCGATAGATTAGTTTTCTCTGAATCCATGTGTGAAGTGTTCCTTTCAAATACCGACGATTACACTTGACACATGGTATCATGCCTTTATTCTGAAGCAGGAAGGGCGGTCGGCCTCATAGTCGGACGTCCTGCGAACCTGGTCAGGGCTTGACGGCAGCAGCCATAAGTTGTGTCGCTCGAGCTTTGGGTCCCCGGCCGCCCTTCCTGATTTTGTTTTACCCTTAGGAGGGCTAGATTGAGTTACACCGTATTAGCTAGACGTTACAGATCTTCAACATTTGAAGATATCGTTGGACAAGAACCAATCGCACGAACTTTGCGTAATGCAATCGAATCAGACAGAACTGCGCATGCATATTTGTTTTCTGGAACTCGAGGAGTTGGCAAAACGTCGATGGCGCGGATATTCGCTCGTGAACTTAATAGTTCAGAAGATTTGACGCAGAAGGGCGAAATCAGCAAAGCTATTCTGCGGGGCGAAGATTTGGATGTCATTGAAATTGATGGTGCGTCTAATCGAGGTGTTCAGGAAGCGCGGGATTTAATTGCTGCTTCTGTCTTGGCACCGACTAGGTGCAAGTATCGTATTTATATTATCGATGAAGTGCATATGCTTACTACTCCAGCATTTAATGCTCTTTTAAAAACAATGGAAGAACCTCCGTCACATGTGAAGTTCATACTATGTACTACGGAGCCTCACAAGGTTCCCGCAACTATTCAGAGCAGGTGTCAGAGGTTTGACTTCAGGTCAATACCTTCAGCAAAAATCGCTGCCCATCTGGACTTCATTTTACGCGAGGAAGGTATTGATGCAGCGC
>JACKQG010000452.1_pt1 | contig 59726 bp, 54 predicted proteins | sample 8237621 | NCBI WGS metagenome assembly JACKQG01 (sample SAMN15677084, study PRJNA649215) | marine metagenome | biome: marine; feature: Black Sea; material: saline water; isolation source: suspended particulate matter (SPM) from the Black Sea western gyre | collected 2013-06-09/2013-06-10 | depth... | reverse complement strand
TCCTCCCCCGCCATCGGTTCTGATGGCACCGTTTACGTCGGGTCACTTGACCACAAGCTCTATGCCTTCAAGACCGATTCCAAAGGCCTCGCAACTAGCCCATGGCCCATGCGTGGGCAAAACCCCCAACACACCGGCCGCGCGCCCACGAACGAATAAAACCCAATTAACGCGCGGCACATCCGCCTTTCCGCCCGTGTTGCGGGTCACAGTGGTGAGGTAGGGCGGTTTCTCCGAAACCGCCTCGGCGCGCTCGGAGAGCACGCCCTACCAGTTAGTGGATTGGCGCTTGACGATAGCGGACTCGCGGGCTCGTCCCTCCATTGACAACGGGGCCGCGATGGAGGGACGAATTCCACCTCGTCCCTATCTGGTTTAACTCCGCGGCAACGGCGCGCCGTAGCTGGCCACAGTGCTGAGGTAGGGCGGTTTCTCCGAAACCGCCTCGGCGCGCTCGGAGAGCACGCCCTACCAGTTAGTGGATTGGCGCTTGACGATAGCGGACTCGCGGGCTCGTCCCTCCATTGACAATGGGGCCGCGATGAAGGGACGAGCATGCGAGTCCATCAACCCAATATCAGCGCAAACGCGCGGCTGCCACGGCGGCATCATACACCGCTTTGAGTGGCACCTCGGCTTTTGCGGCAATGGCGCGGCAGCTTTCGTATTCCGGCGCGACCTGCACGGTTTCGCCGTTGAGTTTACCCAGCTTCACGGTCACTTCGCCGTGGGGGGTGGAAACGGTTTGGGTTTCGCGCTGGAGTTTGCGGCGTTCGGTAAGGGTGCGGCGCACGCCGAAGGTGGTGGTTTCGCGCAGGATCATTTCGCAGAACTGATCGGCATCGCCCTCGGCACAGAGCACGCTGAGCTGCACGCCGGGGCGGTTCTTTTTCATCTGGATGGCCGTGTGCACCACGTCCAACGCGCCGGCCTTTAGGGCGCGTTCCACAAAGTCACCGAGCACCTCGGAGCTGATGTCGTCGAGGTTGGTTTCCAAAACTGAAATTGTGTCTGTCTCCCAATCATTGCGGCTGCTGGCGGCGGTTTCCTCGCCCAATACGGCGCGCAACACGTTGGGCCGGGTTTGACAATCGCGGGTGCCGAGACCAAACCCGACCTTCTCCGGCGTAAGATGTTGCAACGGCCCAAAGTCCTCGGCGAATTCGGCAATCAAGGCAGCGCCGGTGGGCGTGATGAGTTCGTTGGGCTCATCGCATTGGGTGATGGCCACGCCGCGTTCGGCGAGGATGTTCAACGTGGCCGGCGCGGGAATGGGAAAGCGGCCATGCGCGCACATAATAAAGCCGGTGCCTTCAATGACTGGCCCACTGCGCACGCGTGGTTTGCCCAACAGCTCCAGCGCGATGCAACCGCCGACGATGTCGACGATGGAATCCACCGCGCCCACCTCGTGAAAGTGCACTTCAAACGGCGGCATGCCATGGATCTTCCCCTCGGCATTGGCCACGCGCTGGAAGACGGCCACGGATTTTTGCTTCACCCAATCGCTCAAGGTGCTGGTGTGGATCATCTCCGAAATCTGCGCGAAGTTGCGACTGTGCCCATGGCCCTCGCCGCCGCCGTGGCTGTGTTCATGGGAATGATCATGCCCGTGATCATGCGAATGGCTGTGTTCGTGACTGTGCGAATGGGAATGATCGTGATCGGCCTCACCGCCGCACGCGAGGTGCACATCAAACTTCACGCCATCAATGGCGCATTTCTGCCGGCGATTGGCGCTGAGCGTGTAGCCCTCGAGCTTGAGCTTTTGCAGCTCCGCCTCCAGCGCCTCGAAGTCCACGCCCAGGTCCATCATCGCGCCCAAAAACATATCGCCGCTAATGCCGCTGAAAATATCGAGATAGAGAGTCTTCATGAAACACAGATTCGCATGTTGAGGGAAATGCGCGGCAACGGTCAGGTGGCCGTGATTTCCACGTGCGCTTCAAACCCGAGATCGCGCAGGATGGATTCGCAATCGGCCCATTCCAAACCGAACGCCCGCACATCCGCCACGCCCAGGCGCGCCAGCGCGGCCGACACGACCTCGGCATTCGACTCATCCACATCGCTGTCCATCAACGCCGTTTCCGCCCAGCTGACCAATTCGGCTGACGTGCATTCATGGCGCAAATACGCGGTGAGCTTTTCAGCGATGACCTGTTTGGTAATGGTCATGGATTCACCTTACAACTTCCGGTGGCCTTTATCCACCGGATATTTCTCGTGCACTTCCTTCAACCGGCCTTGGGCGTCATGGATCTCCTGCCAAAACTTGACGGTGTTTTCCTGTGCATCCACTTCCTTCAAATAACGCGCCGTCCAACCGGACCGCCCTTTCACCTCCCGACGATAAAGCCGCCCCCCTGAAGGCAACTCCTCCCATTCCGGAAACTTCCGTTCATTTAGTTGGCGAGAACCCATCGATCATTGGGAGTTATTGAATCGGCACCAGCCGGATGGTGAGGTCGCGGGGGTTTTCTCCGGTTCGATCGGTGGCGCGCATGCGGATTGTTTCGCCGGGCCGATGGCGGCGCAGGGCGTTCACATAATCCTCGGTGCGCTCCACTGGCCAGCCGTCCAGCGTGGTGATGATATCCCACTCCTTCAAACCCGCGCGGCCGGCCGGGCCGTTGGGTTGCAGCTGGCGCACGACCAATCCGCGCAGGCTGCCGGGTAGCGGTTTCAGAAAGCCGGGATCCTGCGACCACAATTCCTCCACGCCCATTTGCAGAGTCGGCGTGGCCTGATCGCGGCGGGTTTCCAACAGGGTTTGCAGAGACGCCAGCGGCGCGGCGTAGGCGATGCCTTGATGCCCGCCCTTGATAGTCATGGCCGCGCTTTGCACGCCAAAGATTCGGCCGCGCGCATTCACCCACGGCCCACCCGAGGTGCCGATGGGCGAGATGGCGGAGATGTGCACAATCTCCCGAAAGGCGCCGTCGTAAAATTCATACGTCGGCCGGGCGCGCGCCACGCGGCCGGCAATCATGACGTCGTGGCGAAACACCGGAGCGCCATAAAGATACACTGGCTCGCCCGGCCGCGGCGCGCGCCGGGCCAGTTGCAAATGCGGATACGCCGTTTCGCGCGCGGGCAATTGCAGCAAGGCCAGATCGTGCCCGCGATCCAGCGCCACCCACTGCACTGGATGCCGCCCCAACGCCGGCGAATGCGCCTCCAGTTTGACGTCGGTTTCGGACGCATTGGGCAACATGTGCGCGGCGATCAGCACGCTACCGCCGGCATCCACAATACTGCCCGAACCGGCCATGCGACCGTTTACCAGAATCTCCACGGCCGCCGGCTCGACCCGCTCATAAACCGCCGCCGCTGATGGAATAGGGGCGACACAGCCCATCTCGCCCAAAGCAACAACCCCCAAGAGGGTCGCGATTGTGAGTCGAAGGTATTTCATGAATCGGTCAGCGCATTGATTTGGCTGGCGGCGTAGGCGGCGCCGAAGCCGTTGTCGATGTTGACGACGGTGACGCCGCTGCCGCAGGAATTTAACATGCCGAGCAGCGCGGCCACGCCCTCGAAGCTGGCACCGTAGCCAATGCTGGTGGGCACGGCGATGACGGGTTTGTCGACCAAACCGGCCACCACGCTGGGCAAGGCGCCTTCCATGCCGGCCACGACAATGATGACGTTGGCCTCACGGAAATCCTCCACGCGCGCCAGCAACCGGTGCAGGCCGGCGACACCGACATCGAACAGGCGCTGGACAGGGTTACCCATCGTCTCCGCGGTGACCGCGGCTTCCTCGGCCACGGGTAGATCGCTGGTGCCGGCAGAGAGGATGGCGATAGTGCCGACGCGTTGGGGTTTGGATTTTTTCTTTTCGATCACCACGCAGCGAGCGGTTTCGTGGTGAACGGCTTTTTTGAATTTTTTCGACAACGCCTTGGCGTGGGCGGACGTGGTGCGGGTGATGAGCACGCGATCGCTTTGCTTGAGAATTTCGCCGGCAATCTTGACGACTTGCACGGGGGTTTTGCCCGCCCCGAAGATGACCTCAGGAAAGCCCTGCCGCAGGGCGCGGTGTTGATCCACCTGTGCGAAGCCGAGGTCGGTGACCGGTTCCTTACCAAGAGCAGCAAGCGCCTGCGCCTGGCTGATTTTGCCAGCGCGGAAATCCTCAAGCAGCTGAGTCGCTTCGGTGGGGGTCATGGGGAATACTCAGTTTTCCATAATCATTTTTCAAGGATGAAGATGGGGGAATGACCAAGGCCCAAATTCCAAAGCCCAAGGAATGCCCAATCCACAATCTCCATGGGCATTGGGAATTCCTTGGGGATTGGTCATTGTCCCTTGGTTATTTTCTACCGAATTTTCTCCAGCAGAAACGGCAGGAGCTCGCTGATGGGCATTCGCGTTTGCTCCATGGTATCGCGACCGCGCAGGGTGATGGTGTCCTTGGCCTCATCGCCGTTTTCGCCAAGCGTATCGAAATCGATGGTCACACCGTAAGGCGTGCCGGCCTCGTCCTGACGCCGATAACGCCGGCCAATGGCCCCGCCTTCATCATAAAACACCGCCATGTGCGGGCGGAGCAGATTGCACACCTCGCGCGCTTTAGCGACCAGCTCAGGCTTGTTCTTGAGTAACGGGAACACGCCCACCTTGTACGGCGCAATGCGCGGGTGAAACTTCATGACCACGCGCGTCTCTTCCTTGCCCTTTTCGTTGGTGATCGTTTCCTCGTGGTAGGCGTTACAAATGAACGCCAGCACCGTGCGGTCCGCGCCGGCGGCCGGCTCGATGACGTGCGGCACGTAGCGTTCCTTGGTTTCCTCGTTGAGGATGGTCATGTCCTTGCCGCTGCCGGGATATTTCGGGTTGCCGTCCTCGCCTTTTTCCACCACCAACTCATCGCCTTCGCGCACGAGCTTGCCTTCCATGTGCGAGCGCAGATCAAAATCGCCGCGGTGGGCGATCCCTTCCAGCTCGCCAAACTCGCCTTCCTCGCAGAACGGAAATGCGTACTCCACATCAGCCGTGCCCACGGAGTAATGCGAAAGCTCATCGGCATCGTGGTCACGCAAAATCAATTTCGCTGGATCGATGCCCAGATCCGTGTACCACTTGAAACGCCGGTCGCGCCAGTAGGCATACCACTTGGGCGATTCCTCGGGATGACAGAAAAACTCCATCTCCATTTGCTCAAATTCCCGCGTGCGGAAGGTGAAATTGCGCGGGGTGATTTCGTTGCGAAAACTTTTGCCCTGTTGCGCGATGCCGAAGGGGATCTTCACGCGGTTGCTGTCCATCACGTTCTTGAAATTCACGAACATCCCCTGCGCCGTCTCCGGCCGCAGGAACGCCTTGTTCTCCTCATCGCGCAACGCGCCCACGTACGTCTCGAACATCAGGTTAAAATCGCGCGGCTCCGTCAGGTCGCACGCCTCGTGGTCGCCCGGGCATTTGCTCGGCTTCTGCGGGCACTCACTGGTGGACACGTGATCGGCGCGGAACCGGCTCTTGCACGTCCGGCAATCCACCATTTGGTCCGCAAACAAATCGTAATGGCCGGACGTTTTCCAAACGCGCGGATGCATGATGATACTCGACTCGATGCCCACCATTTGGAACGTGCTCGGCGTGCCCTCCGGCTGGGCCAGCTCGTCGTGTGTGGTGATCATATCGCGCCACCACGCCTCCTTGATGTTGCGTTTCAACTCCACCCCCAGCGGGCCGTAATCCCACAGGCCGCGCAGTCCGCCATAGATTTCGGAGGATTGAAAAACAAACCCGCGCCGCTTGCACAACGACACAATGGCATCCATCAATGAATTATCTTTAGCCTTGTCCTTACCCATAAGGCGGCGAGTGTATCGGGTAAACCGGCGGAGAAGTCAAGGCAAGGGCGGGGGAAGGTCCAATGACCACCCCCCAAAAACCCAACTTGGGATTTTGAGATTGGAAATGAGTCTTGGACATTTCAGAGCCGCCGGGAACTTTGCAGGTAGGGCGTGCTCTCCGAGCGCGCCTTGGCGGTTTCGGAGAAACCGCCCTACCTTCACTTCGCCAGCTTCGGATTTTTCTTGAGCATTTCCTTGGAGAGTTTTTGTGCTTCAGCGATTTGCTCCTCAGTCATTTTCTTGGCGATGATGCCTTTGCTTTTCTTTGCATCCGCGTCGCCGCTGAAGGCAGCGATGTTCCACCAAGCATAGGCAGTCACATGGTCTTTCAGCACGCCCTTGCCAGTATAATATTTGTCCCCCAGAGCACTTTGCGCCTTTGCATCATTTTTTTCTACCAAGGCCTTCAGTGCCTTGAAATCCTTCGACAACGCCTTGTCCTTGTCCGCGCAGGATGCTAGCAGGCACAGGCATAGTCCTAATATAATTAGTGCTATTTTCATCGTGCCCAGATTCAAGCGTATTGGCGAGTGGGTGTAAACTTCTTTTCTGGCTGAGGGGACGGCGGGCACCAATGGACCTTCATCGCCAAGCCAAGCTGGCCGATCCCCAGCTGGATCAATGGAATTATAAAAGCGGCAGCCACATCGCCGGTGACAGCCTGCTGGTCGGCGGATCGGATAATTATAAAATGTACGATCTCACCAGCGGCGCGCAGCTGGGTAAACCGCTCAAGTGGTTCCGCCGCGGTTGCACCCCTCTGCGCACCAGCCCCTATCTCGCCACCACCCGCTACCAAGGCAATGCCGCGGTCATTGATCTCGACACCCAAAAGTTTCAACCCATTTGGAACCTCCGCGCCGCCTGCAGCAACAACATCTTTCCTGCCAATGGCGTCCTCAACGTCCCCAACCTTTCCGGCGGTTGCACCTGCAACTACACGCCCACGAGCATGGCCCTCGTCCCGCGCGCGGTATTGCTCCCGATAAAGAAAAATGACTGACCAAGCGTAACCTGCCCGCCCGTACGCGCACGATTCCGGTGACGAACATCACCAGCTTCCGTAAACTGGATTCGGCAGCATAAATTTCTGCGCGCCCCATTTCAGCTTGAGGTCATCCGGAAAATCGTGCGCCGCATCGCCGAACCACGCCACCACCCGTTGCGCCCCATACGGGGCCATGCGCCGACTGCCCTCGAGCACTTCCCGCTGGCGGATGGCCTTGGTGTCGGATTTCTCGCGGCGCAGCAGAAAAATATTGGAGTCGGCCGTGAGCCCCAGTTTTTTTAAATTGGCGCGCGTCGCATCGAGGCCGGTCGTAAAACGGTTGCTGAGAAAAACAATGCGCGCGCGCGGGAGCGTGCGGACTTTGGCGATAAACTCCTTCGCCCCCGGCACAAATCCCGCATCCGAACATGCCACCCACGCGGCCCACGCAGCTTGACTGTGGCCTTGGCCGCTGGCCTCGAGTTGCCGCTGATAATTGGAATTATCCAGCACCGTTTCATCCAAATCCATCACGATCACCCACGGGCCGTTTGCCGCACGTGCGGCCGGTGCCACCTTTTCCCAAGCGGCAGCGTAGGTTTGTTGGCAGACGGCTCGGTACTCGCTGGATTTTGTCACCCAATTGAGCGCTGTGGTAAACGGTGCAGTTTTTGGTGTGGACGGCGAAGCGCAGCCGATGCCAAACAAACACATTAGCGCAAAGATCAAAATCGCTTTCACGCGGACATTGAAACGGATGTGTAAAATTAATCGAGTTTCTTTTCCGGCGTAGGCGCGATAGCCTTGCCCGGCGATTAATCGAAATGAACACACGGCGACATTTTTTGAAAACTGGGGCCGCGTTGGCGGCGGGGTTTGGCGGATTACAATTGCTTACAAACACGGCTGGGGCGCGGGCAGTGAAGGGGTACGGGACTTTGCTGGCGGATCCAAAAAAGATTCTGGATTTGCCGAAAGGGTTCTCATATCGCGTGATTTCCAAAGCGGGCTCGCGGATGGCTGATGGTTTACAAGTTCCCGGTGCGCCAGACGGAATGGCGGCGTTCCCGGGGGAGAATGGGTTGACGGTGTTGGTGCGGAATCACGAATTGAATCCGGCGATCACCGGCTCGTCCGGGCCCTTTGGTGAAAGTAATAAAAAACTCACGGATAAAATCCGCGCAAAAATGTATGACGCCGGCGGGCAACACAAAGGCAAGCAAGTGCCGCCCAGCCTCGGCGGCACAACGACGGTGGTGTACGACACCAAACGCGAACGCACGGTGCGGGAGTTTCTCAGTCTCGCCGGCACGGTGCGCAATTGCGCGGGCGGGCCCACGCCATGGAACAGCTGGATCACCTGCGAGGAAACCGCGGATCGCGCGGGCGGCACGTTGATGCACGACCACGGTTATAATTTTGAAGTGCCGGCCACCACGCAGCCGAGCCTTGCGCACGCGGTGGCGTTGAAGGCGATGGGGCGCTTCCGGCACGAAGCGGTGGCGGTGGATCCCAAAACAGGCATCGTTTATCAAACGGAAGATCTGGGCGACAGCGCGATTTATCGGTTTATCCCCAAGACCCCCGGCACGCTCGCCGCGGGCGGAAAATTGCAGGCGCTGGTGGTGCGCGATTCATTTGCTTTAGACACACGAAACTGGAAGGAGCAAATCGTGCGCGTCGGGGCGAAGCATTTAATCACGTGGGTGGACCTCAATGAGGTGGAATCTCCCAAGAATGATTTGCGACTGCAGGCGCAGGCCAAAGGCGCAGCGAAATTCGCGCGGGGCGAAGGGATGTGGTGGGCGGATGGCAGCGTATATTTCGTCTGCACCAATGGCGGCAAAAAACAGTACGGCCAAATTTGGAAATACCTCCCCGCCACCGGCACGCTGGAACTCTACGCGGAGCCGAATGATCAGGCGATCATCGACCGCGCGGATAATCTCACAGTCGCGCCGTGGGGTGATTTGGTGTTGTGCGAAGACGGCCCGGGCGAGCAATTTCTCTCCGGCATTTCGCCGCAGGGCGGTTTTTATAAAATCGCCCGCAACGCCGCGAGCAACAGCGAATTTGCCGGGGCCACTTTTTCGCCTGATGGCACCACGCTCTTCGTGAACATCCAGCGCCAAGGGTTTACTCTCGCCATCACCGGTCCGTGGCGGCGGACGGGATAAGCAGGTTTATGTGAACACGGATACAGGATAAATCACTGTGTTCAATACCGATCCCATAAATTGTTTGGATGCCGCAATGGCAATCCATAGCCAAGCTGGGCAGGCGTGAGCGTCTCGGCGTGGCCATCCACAAAGGCATTGTTCGCTCGACCAAGATGGCGGGGCATCAACCGTGCAGGAGCAAAATACCAAAGTGGATCCGCAGCCGAACGAAGCGTCCAACAGCCACGTGGGCGGGTGGCGTCTTCCTGCCATTCATTGATCGGGCGGTTCATTGTGGCGCGTGTCACGAATGCAGCGTCGGCAAACAATACGGTTTGCGAAGGCCGTTGAATTTCCGCCAAGGACGGGGTGTCGGATTCCGATTGCACAAGAAATGCGCCGGATACTTGCAGGTTCATACCATAGCCGATGGCGCGCTCTGAACCGCAGTGCATACAGGGGCAGCGAAAAACGCGGTCATCACCCACATAGGCTTGCAGGAGGTCGGGCCAGAAAGTCAGGTTCACCGTGGGCACCAGCGCGCCGTTGTGAGGCGGACGCCACACGGCATGTGGAACAAGTTGGTCGTTGTGATCGCTGGAATAAATCGTGTGCGCGATGGAAAGATTTCGGGTATTGTTCAGGCACTGCAGTTCCTGCGCCTTGTCGCGCACCTTCACAAAGGCCGGGCCCATCATCGAGAGCATCATGGCCATGAGCGCAAAGATCACGAGCAACTCAATGAGGGTAAACGCCCGGGAGCCCTTTGGGCCCCCACGGACTTTGGCAAGCCGGTCCGTATTCATAGTTCAACAGACGTGCAACGGACAACGCTGGTTACTGCAGGCTCGCCAGACGGGCTGCTGAATGTTATATTGAGGGCATGGGAACAGATGAATCTTTGCAGGAAACCCCCAGTAACTTCAGCGAATGGCGATGGCCGATTGTGATTCTGATGCTGGCGTTGATTGCCTTGGGGGCATTTATCAAATCGCTTAACACCGCAAAGGAAACCACCCTCGCCACGGTGAAAGAAACAGCAGGCGCAGTGGAGAAAAGTTTCCGTAAAGTGTCGGATATTGCGGATCGTTTTCAGCAAACGAAAATCACACATACCTTTGAAGAATCCATCCCCGAAGTCAAAGGCACCGGCGAAGGCAACCTCGAATTGGCCACGATCAAGTACACCGAAACCATTAAACGCACCAACAAGCGCACCATTTTGTGGCGACAAATCAGCCTCGGAACCACCGTCACTGAAATCAAAGTACCCGCTACGTTTCGTTATCACCTACGCCTGAGTGATCCGTGGAAACTCGAAGTCCACGACCAGCAATGCGTGGTAATTGCCCCGCGCCTGCGCGCCTCACTGCCGGTGGCTATCCACACCGACCGAATGTCTAAACGCTCCGAACAAGGCTGGGGCCGCTGGAATGCCGATGAACAAATGGCCGCGCTGGAGCGCTCACTCACCCCGCGCTTCAACAGCTATGCGCAGCAGGAAAATCACGTGAGACAGGTGCGCGAAGAAGCGCGCCACACGGTGGCGAATTTTGTGAAAGAATGGCTACTCAAAGAAGATCACTGGCGCACGAACCGCTTTAAGTCCATCCGCGTCATCTTCGCCGATGAAGCCGAAGCTCATCAGGCACTACTAAATCCGACGTTGGAATTAAACTGACCTGAGCGGCGGCCTCTGGTTTCGCCGCCGGTTTGTCTGGCTTCAAGGGGAACACCGAGGCCATCACCATCACCTGAATGATGCCCGCCACACCGATGGCCGTGAGCATCACTGTCCACGTCTTCAGCGTTTCTTTTTCGGTGAACCCACTCATCCGCTGCACCACCCAAAACCCACTGTCATTCATCCACGAAAGCGGGAACGCCCCAAACCCAATCGCGAGGCAAAAATAAATGGGATGACACCCAAGCGATCCGTCGGCGGCCATCGCGGCCAAAATCGGGGCCATGATGCCTGAGCCGGTGATCATTGAAACCGTGGCCGAACCCTGCGCGGCGCGAATCACCGCCGTCAACAGCCACGCCATGAACAACATGCCCGCCGTGCCGCCCTCACTGACCCCGATTTGCTTGATAGTGTCGCCAATGCCCGTTTCCCGGATCATGCTGCCAAACGCGCCGCCCGCACCCGTAATGAGGATGATCACACCGGCCACCTCCAGCGGGGAATTGACAGACTCACCCAGTTTGTCGAGCGTCCATCCCCGTTGCTTGGCCAGCGTGTACATGGCGATCAAGGCCGCGAGAAACATCGCCACATTTTTGTTCCCCAAAAATTCCAGCACCCCCATCAAGGCCGCGGGGACATGCAGGCTCACCCCATCCAGTTCACCCAGAAAATCCACGAACGTCACCATGGCGATCAACACCACCGGCAACACCACCGGCAGCAGGGAAATGCCAAACCCCGGCAACTCGTCCGCCTTCTTTTTTACGATGTTGCCCAGCTCCTCCAGCGAGGAACCGCGCGTCTCGCGGAGCGGGATGTTCAGCTTTTCGTTAAACCGCTTGGCCAGCCACATCACGATTGCCACTGGGATGATGGAGGCGAACAATCCGGCGATGATGGCCGCGCCCGCAGATTGCCCGAGGTTTTCGGCAATCATCAACGGCCCGGGGGTGGGCGGCACAATCGTGTGGGTAATCGCGCCCGCGCCGGCCACCACACACACATAAAGCGTGTAGTTTTTGCCCGTCCGCAACGCCAACGCCCGCGCCAGCGGAATGATCAGAAAGAAAACCGTATCGAAAAACACAGGAATCGATAGGATGAATCCACTGATCAACATCGCCCAAGCCGCGCGGTCCTCGCCCAAGGTATTCATCAACCGCCGCACAATCTGGTCCGCCGCGCCACTTTCCATCATGCACATGCCGATAATCGCCGCCATGGCGATCACGAACCCGATGCCTCCCACCAATTTGCCAAACCCAGCCATGGACAACGAAACCGCCTTGCCCCAATGATTCACACTGCCGTCCGGGCGCAAATGATTCTTGGTCATCTCCTGGCGGTCCGCTTCCGGAATCGCCAGTTGCTCCGTGGCGTTGAAATAGCCATCCGGTTTTTCGTTTTCTCCGGTGGTATCATACTGCTTCAACTTTTCCATGAGCTGGGCCTGTTTTTCACTGTAGCTGTCCGGCAGCTGCGGAGTGAGCACGCCCACCAGCACGGCCCCCAAAGTCAGACCCAGAAAGGGGTGCAGTCGAAATTTGACAATGCTGAGGATGACAAAGACCACGCCAGCGGCGAGGATCCAGAAGGGCGTGTAATCGACAGGTTCAGTAGCGGCAGCAAGCAGTGTTTCCATGGCCAGATAGTGTTCAGCGAACGCCCAAAGGAAACGAGAAATGCCTCAACGTGTCGATTTATTTTAAATCAAAATTTTCCGCCCAGCCTCGCACGAGATCGGGGAAAGCGCAGCCCTCGCAGGTGGCCGGAGCGTGGTCACAGAAATCACGGGTAATCTGGATGAGTCCCTGCTGGGCGGCGGCATTGGCGAGACGGCGCGGAGTGCCGAAGAGCCGTTGGCGGGCGAGTTTAAGGATGGCGTTATCCTGCGAAGGAGGCCACACGGCATAGCGGGCAGCGATACGGGATTGCATTTCAGAGTTGTTGCCGGCGACGGCTCGCGCATGGAACCACGGGAGAATGACGTTGATGGCAAGGTCCGTCACGCGCGCGGTGCCGAGCAAGGCACAGGGCTTGGGCTGAGGCGGGCTACGAAAAGTCCAGTGATGTTTCCAAAATGACTCCGGCTGCACGGCGAGCGTTTCGGTTAATGAAGATGCAAGTTTGGTTTTAGGGAAGTCAATGTGCAACCACTGCTCCAAGCGCGCCAGCAAGTCAGCGCGCGCCAACCAATGAGCCAGCAGGGCGAGGCGACGGATGGGATGATTGGCCGGACGCAAGCCGCCAAAGCGCCAAACCGTTTTGGGGGAAATGATGTTCTCAAACGCATCACGTTCGCGCCACCAGCAATCCCAAAGCGCTCGGAGGTGTTTGCGGGCAGCGGGCGTTTGTGCAGGTAAATTGTCGGTGAGCAATCCGCCCACGCCAAGCAAACGCGCCTGCCAGCCCATTGCATTGGCAGTCCCGATGGCGCGCAGTGTGGGCAGATGATCCGCGAGGTGTTGCATCGGCCACGTGTTATTCTTGTAACCAAGCGCGCGGAACAACCCGTGCCAAAGGGCACTTTCCCAACCGTGCCGTCGCGCGTGCCGGGCGAGGGTGTCAGCCTTTTCTCCCAACCGCACGGCGGCCGCTTCACTAAGTAGAGTCTCTTGATGTTCAATGGTTAATTCAGCCAGCGGCGCGCGGCATTTACCGGCAAACTGCAACGGCAACCACGGCTCCGCCGCCTGCCAATCAGCCAGCTCGGCAAGCGGGGCATCGATATGAGGCTGCATGCGCAACGTAGGCAGGGCGATTTTGGCGGGGCCATTCCAAATGACGTGAAAAATGACTCCTCCAAAGGCGGGATTCGTGTGATGACCGTGCGCGCGCCAATCGGCGCCGGTGGAATCCACTTCCACATCCCCGCAGGCGGGAACTACATCGCCCACTTGGATGACGGCGCGCTGGAAATCCGGGCCGGCTTCGTGATTCCAAAAACCCGGATGTAACACCCGCACCGGGCGGCCATCGGTGGTTAGCAGCGCCTCACGCCGAAGGCGTTGGTGCTGCCAAATGGACTGCATTAGCCGCTCGGGCGGTGTGTCTCCGGCGGTCTCGCGAACTTGCGCCTCCACAGATTGGGCGCGCCATTGTGAATAAAAGCTGCCTGTCATTCAATCGGCTTGCCGTTGCACGAGGCTCATTTTTCTGCCAGATTGGCGTTGGACACTGCGCGCGCTGGGGTTGAATAAACCCTAATCTCATGAAAAAAATCGTCAATATTATATTTGCACTGTTCGCACTGACCATGCACGCCACAGCGGCGGACGGCCCGAGGCGCGATGCCGTCGTGCGCGCGGTGGAAAAAGTGATGCCCGCGGTAGTCAATATCCGCACCGAGACGGTGATGGAAATCCGCGATCCCTTTGCGGAATTGTTTCGCGATTTCTGGAATCCCTATCATGGGCAACATGGGCAACCACACCGCGATGTACGCCAAAGCCTCGGCTCGGGCGTGATCATTGATCCCGAAGGCTATTTGCTGACCAACGACCACGTGGTGCGCCGCGCCACGCGCATCCAAGTTCGGCTCAGCGACGGACGCGAGTTGGAGGCCGAACGCGTGGCATACAACCAGCGCGCTGATTTGGCGTTGCTCAAACTCAAAGCCAAGCCCGGCACGCAATTCAAAGCCGTCACCTTCGCGCGCGATGACGATTTGTTGCTCGGCGAAACCGTGCTTGCGCTCGGCAATCCATTCGGCCTCGGCGGCTCAGTCAGCCGCGGCATTCTCAGCAGCAAAGCCCGCCGTGCACCCGAGGCCAACGCCGTACTCGATATCGCCAACTGGCTGCAAACCGACGCGGCCATCAACCCCGGAAATAGCGGAGGCCCGCTCGTCAATCTCGATGGCAAGCTCATCGGCATCAATGTGGCCATCCACCGGCAGGGACAGGGCCTCGGCTTTTCCATTCCCATTAAGCGCGTGAACGCGGCGCTCGGCGATTTTTTTACCCCGGAATATCTGCGCGGCCTCTGGCTGGGCGCGCGGGTGCGGGTGGATGGCGACCGCTTGCGGCTGGCGACCGTGGAACCGGGCAGCCCCGCTGCCCACGCCGGACTGTCCGCCGGCGATACGGTGCTGGAAGTCAACGGGAAGGCCGTAGACGGGTTTGTGAACTGGGCCAAGGCCATTACTACAGGCGGTGCGAACCAGAACATCAAAGCAGAGATTCGCATCTTTCGCGGCGGACGCGCACACCCGGTGACCGTCACGATGCAGCCGGAGGAAAAAGTATTTAACGCCAAGCTCATCAAGCAACGCCTCGGCCTCACAGTGCGACCCCTCACCCGCGCAGTGGCAGAACAAACGGGCCTTTCGTTTTTTGGCGGTTACTTAATTACCGAAGTGGAAGCCGATGGCCCGGGGGCATTGGCGAATCTAAAACACGGCAGCACGATTCGCGAAGTTAACGGACTTACGCCGCCCAATGTGGTGGCCTTTGCGCGAATGATCCGCGGATTGGAACGCGGCGAAGCCGTGCGACTGGGAGTCGTTTGGGAAATCCGCCGCGGAGCGTTCCTCCAACGGCATAGCGGCGAAGCAACATTGAAGGCACGTTAGATGGCGGACAACACTCACGACATCCCCGCGCCCAAGCCAATGATTGAGGTGGAAAACCTCACCAAACTTTACGGCAGCCGTCCGGCAATTCGCGATATTTCCTTTACCGTGGGGCGCGGTGAAATTGTCGGTTTCCTGGGCCCCAACGGCGCGGGCAAAAGCACAACCATGCGCATCCTCGCCGGATTTCTGGCCGCCACCGAAGGCACCGTGCGGATCGCCGGCTACGACGTCGCCGGAGCCTCGCAGGAGGTGCGGCGGCGCGTGGGGTTTATGCCGGAAAACAACCCGCTGCACACAGATATGCGTGTGCGGGAATATCTGAAATTTCGCGCACGGCTCAAAGGGCTGGGGCAACAAGCCAGCCGCGATCGCGTGGATGCGGTGATCGAACAATTCAATCTCGCCGATGCCGCACGGCAAATGATTGGCGAACTCTCCAAGGGCTACCGCCAACGTGTGGGCTTGGCCGATGCACTCGTACACGAGCCGGCAGTGATCATTCTCGATGAACCCACCATTGGGCTCGATCCGCATCAAGTGCGCACCGTGCGGCAGTGCATAAAACAGCTCGCGGAAAATCATACGGTATTGATTTCATCGCACATTTTGCCCGAGGTGGAAGTGACGTGTTCACAGCTAATGATTTTCCACGAGGGACGCGTGGAGGCCACAGACACTCCGGCCAATTTGGAGCGCAAGCTGGGCGGGCAGCAGCGCATCACCGTGGAACTGGAAGCGGAGCCGGATGTTTTGGAAACGGCTTGGGAAGAAATGGCCGAAGTGGAACACCACCGCATCACACCGGCGGAAGGGCGCTTCCAGCGCTGCCGCTTGACGCCGCGCGACGGGCTAGATTTACGTTCGGAAATTGCCGCGCTTGCGCGCACCCGTGGCTGGCCGTTGCGCGAACTGACGCGTGACCGCCACACGTTGGAGGATATTTTTGTTCATATCACACAAAAGGACGAAGACGAATGAGCACGTTGATCACCCTCACGCGGCGCGAATTGGCAGGACATTTTTTGTCCTTCCGCGGCTATGTGATTTTAGCGGGCGTGCAGTTCTTGCTGGGGCTGAGTTTGTTGCTCATTGTGGACACGCTGAACAACCGGCCATTTGATTTACCGATCACAGAAAAATTCCCAAGCACGGGATTGTTTTGGCTGGTCCTGCTGCTCGTGACGCCGGTGATCACGATGCGCACCTTCGCCCGCGAGAAATCCACCGGCACGTTTGAGACACTGATGACCACGCCGGTGAGTGACCTGCAAGTGGTGCTGGCAAAATTCAGCGGTGCATTCGGTTTTTATTTGCTGACGTTTTTGCCGATGGCGGCATTTCCGTTCATTCTCAAGCACTATGCGGCGGTTTTCCCACAGGTGGATGCCGGGCCGGTGGCGAGCACTTTTCTGGGGATCGCGTTGATTGGTTCATTTTATATGGCGCTGGGGTGCTTCACCTCCAGCCTCACGCGCAGCCAAATCGTCGCGGCGATGACGAGCTTCACGCTGGGGACTGGAATTTTTATGATCGGGTTACTGGGAGAAATCAGCCCGCCGACCGACACCCCGATGTACACCGCGCTGCGACACATTTCGGTACTGGAACACATGAAGGATTTTTCCTCGGGCATCATCGATACGCGGCACGTGATTTTTTACCTGAGCCTCACCGCCGTGTTTTTGTTCCTCACCTGCCAATCCATCGGCAGCCGACGCTGGAAATAAATGAGCACACCCGGAAATGAAAGCTACTCGACCGGCCGCCGTTGGAGCGGGTGGATCAACTGCACGCTGGCGGTGCTTTCGGTGTTGGCGCTGACGGCAATGGCCAATTACCTGTCGTATCGAAATTATTCCCGAGCGTCCGTAGCAGAAAATATCGACCTCAAATTTTCCTCGCGCACAGAGGTGATGCTGCGGCAATTGGACAATACCGTGACCGTGACGGTGTTTTATGACGAGGAAGAATCCACGCGGGTGTTGGTGCTGGAACTGTTAAAAAAATATCAACACGCCAATCCACTCATACGCTTCACGACGGTCAATCCGTTACGCGAACCGGCCCGCGCACGGGAAGTGATCCGGCGCTGTCGACTCCCGGAGCAGGCGCGCAACCTGGTGATCTTCGAGGCCAATCAACGGATGCAAATTATCACTCACGGACAACTCACAAAAATGGATGTGGCCGGCCGAACTCCGAAAGGCGAATTGGTATTTAAGCGCACGGCGTTTCTTGGCGAATTACATTTTACCTCCGCAATCAACGCGGTGTCGAATCCGGTCGAGCCGCAGGTGTATTTTCTCACCGGCCACGGCGAGCATAGCCCCACGAACACGGGCAATGCCGGCTACACAAAATGTCTGCGGCTGTTGACGGACCTTGGCGCGGTGGCGTCCCCGCTTCAGCTCAATCGAAACACGGGCATCCCCACCGATTGCCGGTTGCTGGTGCTGGCCGGACCGCGCACGGAAATTGGCCCCACTGAACGCGCCAAGCTGGAGCAATATTTGCAAAATGGCGGACGGATGATGGTGTTGCTCAACCGCGATTCACGCGCGGGCCTGGAATATTTACTCGAACGCTGGGCGGTGACCGCGCACAACGATGTGATCCTCGATCCTGAAAACACGTTGGGCGATGGCACTTTGCGGGTGCAACAATTTATGTCGCATCCCTCCGTGCGCGCGTTGCAAAAAGGAGAACTCGCGGTGCGGCTTCTGATGCCGCGCGGAGTGGAAGCGAACACCAACAGCGCGCTGGCCGCAGAAGGCACCCAAGCCACAACACTGATGGTTACCGGCCCCACCGCCACCGCGCGGGAAACCAGCGCCAACGGACCGGCAGGCATCACCCGTTCGGGTTCACTGTCGGTGGCGGTAGCGGTGGAGAAGGGTGCCATCCCGGGCGTACAGGCACAAAATGCCACACGGCTTACGCGGCTGGTGGTGGTGGGCGACTCCGCGTTCTTGCGAAATGACCGAATGGATACGGACGCCAATCGCGAGTTTGCATGGCATACGATCAACTGGCTGCTCAACCGCGCTTCGCTGCTCAAGGGCATCGGGCCCAAACCCATTCGCGAATATCGATTTGAATATACCAAACCGCAAAAACACCGGATGTTCGCACTGCTGCTGGGCATATTGCCCGCCGGCACGTTGTTACTGGGCGCAATGGTGTGGCTGCGAAGGCGAGCCTGAATGAACCCATGATTACGAAACAAACAATGTGGCTGCTGGGCGCGGTGGTGATTATGTTCGGCTATATTTGGGCCTTCGAACGCGAGGCGGCGCCGAGCCCTTCCGAAGTGCCGGAGCTTTGGGGAGCGTTCAAGCCCAACAACATTCGCGCCCTGCGCATTTCTTATGGCACCAACTCTTTCCGCCTCGAACAGGATGCCGGCCAATGGCGATTCACCGAACCGATGCACTATCCCGCGCAAGCCGAGCCGGTACTGGCGCTGCTGCAAGCGTGCGCGGCACTGACCGCCACCGATTATTTGAAGCCGGGCGAAGTAAGCCATTTATCTGAATTCGAACTGGCTCCACCCAAAGTCATTCTTCACCTGGAACGCGATGGCGGCAACCCGCTGGAGCTACGGCTGGGCAGTGAAGTCCTGTTGAGCCATTCCATTTACGCACAATCTTCAGGCAATGACGGGGTGTTTGTTTTGCCCAAAGAATTTCTCAATTACTTCCCGGCAGGCAATCATGTGTGGCGCGATCGCCTGGTGTTTCATCTCAGCCAACGCGAAGCAAAAATCGATACGGTGATGATGCGTAACGGCCCACTGCGGATGACACTAAACCGCCCGGCCACCAACCGAATATGGAGCGTCACCCAACCCAAACCGGTGAAGCGCGGCAACAGCCAATATATCCAGCAAGTGCTCACGCAATTATGGCAATGGGAAGTACAGCATTTTGTTCCCGATCGGCACGCGGCCCAACTCGAAGCGTTTGGCTTACGCCCGCCTGCGGCGGAGCTGGAACTGCGGCAAGGCACCAACCGCCTAGCTTGGGTGCAATTCGGCCACAGCCCCACCAACCAACCAGGACTGGTATATGCGCGGCTGATGAACCATTCCAACGTGGTCATCGTGGCCCGCGCTGAATTAGAGCCCCTGCGCTCCAAGGATTGGACCTTTTGTGACCGCCACCTCGCCAGCCGGTTTGTGCCCAGCGAACTCGCCCGCATCGAAGTGATGGCCAACGAGCCCTTCACCCTCACGCAAAACACCAATAGCGTGTGGAGCCTAACCGCGCCCGTACCGCTGCCGGCAGATCAGGAATTGGTGTTTGAATTACTCGCAAATCTCGGCCGACTCCAAGCCGTTGATCGGGCTGCGGAAGTGGTCGCCAACTTTGACGAATACGGGCTCGCCCAGCCAAGCGCCAGTTTCACCCTGCGCAATCGCGGCGGCACAAACACGATCCGCTCGCAAATTTCGTTCGGCTCGCCCGTTAACAATAGCGACCAACTGTACGCTCGCCGCCACGACGAAGACACGGCTTACACTGTGGCTCGAGCAGATCAACAGCGATTGCCTTCGTGGTCGTATCAATTGCGCGACCGGCAGTTGTGGAATTTCACCGGCAAGGACGTGGTTAAATTTACCATAACCCTCGGCGACAAAATAGCCACGCTCGAGCGCAACAACGCCGGCCAATGGACACAACCGGGGCTGCAGCTTTCAGCGAAAGAATCCGGCGAAATCAACCTGGCGATCAATCAACTCGGGCGATTCAAGGCCCACGATTGGACTGCACGCGGTGATGACAAGCGCGGGGTGTACGGAATTCTTGAGGAGAAAAAAATGCTAACGTTGCAGCTCCGGCGCGGTGGTGAAACGGTTGAACGCAAACTGGAATTCGGTCGGCGATCCCCCAGGCGCAATCCGTATGCGATGGCCACGGATCCGTTGAAACAGGAACCAGTGGTGTTTGAGTTCCCCTCGGAAATATTTGAAAACGCGGTGTTCGACCTCTTCAAGCTCACGCAAACGCGTTAGCAAGTTTATCGTCTGGATCGCTTCGCCTTGAGTTGGGCGGCGGAGTAAAGGATGGCTTGGTTGAGTGCCTTCGCTTCGTCTTCGGTCAAATCGCCACCTTCTTCGAGTCTCTTTTCGGCTTTGGCCAAGGCTTCTTCGGCAGCGGCTTCGTCGATGTCTGCGCTGCCGATGGCGTTGTCAGTGAGGATGGCCACGTGGTCGCCGGTGATTTCCGCGAAGCCTTCGCCCACAGCCAGAATATCCTCAGCACCACTTTTTTTGACGATGAGTTCGCCCGCCTGCACTTTGGTCATCAATGGAACGTGGTTCGGGTAAATGCCCGTGTCGCCTTCGCTGCCGGGGAGGGTGACCATCTCCACGTCCTCGGAGTAAATCACTGCCTCCGGGGTGACGATTTCAAGTTTGAGCGTGTCGGCCATCTTCGATGTTAGTCCTGAATCTCGTCGATGCCGCCCTTCATATAGAAATTGCTCTCCGGCACGTCGTCGTGTTTGCCATCGAGAATTTCGGCGAAGCCTTTGACGGTATCCGCCACGTCCACCTGTTTGCCGGGCGTGCCGGTGAACACTTCCGCCACACTGAAGGGCTGCGAAAGGAAACGCTGAATTTTACGCGCGCGGAACACGGTTTGTTTGTCCTCCGGCGAAAGTTCGTCCATGCCGAGAATGGCGATGATGTCCTGCAATTCTTTGTAGCGTTGCAGCACCGCCTGCACGCCGCGCGCCACGCGGTAATGCTCCTCGCCCACGATGTCCGCCGTGAGCGCCAGCGAAGTGGACGCCAGCGGATCGACCGCCGGATAAATGCCCAGCTCGGCAATGGAACGCTCGAGCACGATGGTGGCGTCCAAGTGCGCAAACGTGGTGGCGGGTGCGGGATCGGTCAAATCATCCGCCGGCACGTACACCGCCTGGAAAGAGGTGATGGAACCTTTCTTTGTGGAAGTGATGCGTTCCTGCAAATCACCCATCTCGGCGGCTAGCGTCGGTTGATAACCCACGGCCGACGGCGTGCGCCCCAGCAACGCGCTCACCTCGGAACCGGCTTGTGAGAAGCGGAAAATGTTGTCCACGAAAAGCAGCACGTCCTGATTTTTTTCGTCGCGGAAATATTCGGTTACCGCCAATGCCGAAAGCGCCACGCGCAAACGCGCGCCGGGCGGTTCGTTCATTTGGCCGTATACCAGCCCAATCCGCGAGCCGGGCGCGAGCACCGGCAAACCGCGATCATTAAATTTCGTGTGACCGTTTTCGTCCTTCTCAGTTTTGATGACGTCGGCCTCGATCATTTCGTTGTAAAGATCGTTGCCTTCGCGTGTGCGTTCGCCCACGCCGGCGAACATCGAAATGCCGCCGTGCAGCTTCGCGATGTTGTTGATCAGCTCCATAATGATCACCGTCTTGCCCACGCCCGCACCGCCGAACGCGCCAACTTTGCCGCCCTTCAGGAACGGGCAAATTAAATCGATGACCTTAATGCCGGTGGTCAGCACCTGCTGCGAAGTGGATTGCTCGGTGAGCGGTGGTGCTGCGCGGTGAATGGGGTTGAACGTGTCGGCCTCAACCGGCCCTTGCTCATCCACGGCCTCGCCGGTGACGTTGAATACGCGGCCCATCACCGCATCGCCAACGGGCATACTGATGGGCGCGTCGGCGTCGGTGAGTTCCATTCCGCGCCGCAAGCCCTCGGTGGAGCTCATCGCCACAGCGCGCACCCAGTTGTCGCCCAAATGCTGCTGCACCTCGAGCGTCAGCTTGGTGGTCTTGCCGTCCACGTCGAACTCAACGGTGAGCGCGTTGTAAATGGCGGGCAGGCTGTCGGTGAACTCCGCGTCCACCACCGGTCCAATGATCTGTACAATCTTGCCTTTATTCATTTCGTGATTATCTGGTTAAAATTATTCCTTAAATTGCATTAATTCCCGAGGGCCATCTGAGCCGTGGTAATTTCCAACAGCTCATTGGTAATCGCCGCCTGACGCATCTTGTTATAAGTGAGCGTGAGATCCTTGATGAGATTGTTCGCGTTATCGGTGGCATTCTTCATCGCCACCATCTTGGAGCTGAACTCACTCGCCTTGGCCTCCAGCAAAATCTGGTGCATCTGAAAATTTAAATAATGCGGCAGCAACTCGCCCAACACGCCGCCCGCCGAAGGTTCAAACAAAAATTCCGTAGTGCCGCCCGGCAGTTCAGTGGACATTTCCTCACCCTCAACGCCGGCACTGACACCTTTGATTTCCGTGATCGGCAGCAGCGTCTGCACCTCCGGTTTTTGCGTGATGGTGTTGATGAAATTCGAGAAGGCCACGTCCACGTGATCCACCTCGCCGCTTTCGAACAGGCCCACCGCCATTTTCGTAATCGCCCGTGCCTCGGCAAAGGTCGGTCGATCGGCATACGAAAATTCCGCCGCCAAATCCCAACCCGCCCGCGTCGCGTGCTGCGCACCTTTGCGGCCGGCGGAAATCACACGCGTGTCGTCCTTGATAAATTCATCGGAAACCAGCCGCAGCAAATTCGTGTTCAACGCGCCGCACATTCCCTTGTCGGTGGTCACCAAAATTAATGCGCGCCGATCGCCACCACGCGATTCCATCAGCGGATGTTCAAAATCACCCGCGTGCGTCACCACCTCGCCGAGCATCCGATTCATCAGCTCGGCGTATGGTCGCCCGCCAATCGCCGCCTGTTGCGCCCGCGCCATCTTGGCCTGCGCCACCTTCTCCATCGCATTGGTAATCTGCGCGGTCTTCTTGACGGATGTGATCCGTCGCCGGATGTCTCGGGTGCTGGGCATTGAGTGCGTTACTTATTCGCCGATTTGAAATCTTCGATGGCGGACTTGAGGTCGGCCTCGAGGGCGTCATCGAGTTTGCCTTCGGCGGTGATTTTATTTAACAAATCGGATTTGCGATCCTGCAAATAGGCGGTGATGGCGTCCTGCGTGGCGTCCATCTCTTCAACGTCCACGTCATCGAAATGACCGTTCTGCACGGCCCACAAAATACTCACCTGCACCGGCACGGGCACGGGCTTGAATTGCGCCTGCTTGAATATTTCCACAATGCGCTTGCCACGTTCGAGCTTGGCTTTGGTGGCGGCGTCGAGGTCGCTGCCGAATTGCGCGAACGCCGCCAGCTCGCGGAACTGCGCGAGGTCCAGCTTGATGGTGCCGGACACCTGCTTCATCGCCTTGATCTGCGCGGCGGAACCCACGCGGCTCACGGAGAGGCCCACGGAAATCGCCGGACGCACGCCCTGATAAAACAAATCGGTTTCCAAAAAGAGCTGGCCATCGGTGATGGAAATTACGTTGGTCGGAATGTAAGCGGAAACGTCGCCCGCTTGCGTTTCGATGATGGGCAGGGCAGTGAGCGAACCGCCGCCTGCATCTTCAGACAAACGCGCTGAGCGCTCCAGCAACCGGCTGTGCAGGTAAAACACATCGCCCGGATACGCCTCGCGACCGGACGGACGCTTGAGCACGAGCGATACTTGCCGGTACGCCACCGCGTGTTTGGATAAATCATCGTACACGATCAGCGCATCCATGTTGTTGTCCATGAACCACTCACCCATTGAAGCGCCTGCGAACGGAGCGAGGAATTGATTAGTCGCGGAATCGCTCGCCGTGGCAGCCACCACGATGGTGTGCTCCAGCGCGCCGTTTTCCTCGAGGTCTTGAATGACCTTCGCCACGTTGGCGCGCTTTTGGCCGATGGCCACGTAAATGGAATAAAGCGGCCGGAAATTCGGATCGCCACTTTCAAGGCCTTCTTTATTGATGCGCGCGTTGTTGATGATGGCGTCGATGCACACGGCCGTTTTGCCGGTTTGGCGGTCGCCGATCACCAGCTCGCGTTGGCCGCGGCCAATCGGGATCATCGCGTCCACCGCCATGATGCCGGTCTGCACTGGTTGGCTAACGGATTTGCGTTTAATGATGCCGGGCGCAATTTTTTCAACGGGATAATTTGCCTCGGCGGCGATGTCGCCTTTGCCGTCGATCGGCCGGCCGAGCGCATCCACCACGCGGCCGAGCAGCGCTTTGCCCACAGGCACGGAGAGCAGCTTGCCGGTGGTCTTCACCTCGTCGCCCTCGGCGATGCCGGTGTGGTCGCCGAGAATCACCGCGCCCACTTCCGTTTCCTCGAGGTTCAGTGCGAGGCCCATCACGCCGCTGCCGAAGTCGAGCATCTCGTTCATCATCGCGCCGGTGAGGCCTTCGATTTTCGCCACGCCATCACCGATCTCGCGCACCACACCCACGTTCTCGCGGGCCACATCTGTTTTCGCGCCCGCGATTTGGGCTTCAATATCCTGCAGTAGGTTGCTCATAATTTTTCGTCGTTAAACTGATTAAAAACTTTCACTCAAACCGGCCAAACGCGTCTTTACGCTGCCGTCAAAAACATCATCACCAATCTTCACCCGCATCCCGCCGATAAGATCCGCGTTTTCCGCAAACTCAACTGCCACCTCGCCGTCCTTCAATCGGCCCAGGCTTTCGCGCACGCTCTGCTGTTGGGCATCGCTCAGCGTTACCGCGCTTTCCACGCGCGCGCTGCGGCTGGAAACATCCAGCTTCACCAAACGCTGCAACTCCTGCAAAATGCCGAAATACCCGCGCGGCTTTTTCTCAATCACCAACGTCACCGCCTGCCGCACGCGCCCTTCGTCCAACGCGCCATCGATGCGGCAGCTTTTAAAAAGCTGCTTCGCTTCACGCCGTGATTGTTTACTGCCTTTCATCAAACTAAAAATTAAGCGGCCAATTCCTTGTTCGTCTCATCGATCAAGCGTTGCTGATCTTCGCTCGTGAGCACTTTACCGCTGACCTTTGCCGTGGTCTCCACCACCAACCGGCCAATCTCGGCTTTCAATTCCGCCATCATCGTTTCGCGATCCGCCTCGGTGGCTTCGCGGGCTTTGCGGATAATTTCCTCCGCCTGCTTCACCGCCTCCTGCGCTTTGGCCTCGCCCACTTTCTCAGCAGCCGCCCGCGCTTCATCGATCAATTCCTGCGCCTTCGCATTGGCGTCAGACAAAATCTGATCCTTCGCCTCCTGCGTACTCGCCAGTTCGGCCTTAATCTTGTCGGCATTCTCAATGCCCTCGGCAATCTTCTGCTTGCGATCCTCCAGCACCTTCAGCACCGGCCCGTAAGCAAACTTTTTCAACGCCAACGCCACCACCAAAAAGGCGATGCACTGCGATATGAAAAGCTGCCAATTGACGCCAAAATCTTTGGCGATTTGCGCTGCGGCTCCGCCGCTTTCTTGCGCGGCTAGTAAGATCAAGTTTTCCATTTCAAAAATTCAGTTTGCCGGACGGGCGAACCCGTCCGGCAGTTGATGCGTTACTTCGCGAGGAAGATCGCAATAAACACAATACCTTCAGCCAACGCGGCGAAGATGATCGCTTGAGTCCGGATTTCGCCGGCGGCGCCGGGGTTGCGGCCGGTGGCCTCGGCGGCTTTCATACCCACCAAGCCCACGCCGATGGCGGAGCCGAGGGCCGCAAGACCCACGTGAAGTGTTCCAGTAATTACTGCAAACATAGTCTTTGTCCTTCTGTTGTTTCGGTTTTTAGTTGTTCCCGATGGCCTCCACAGACGTGCATGGTCCGACCGCCGAAATTGGTTAGTGCGCGTGTTCCTCGCTGTGGTCGTCGTCGTGATGCTCGCACATCAGCGCGGTGAACACCGAGGTGAGCAGAGCAAACACAAGCGCCTGCACGAGGCCCACCAAAATTTCCAGCAGATAAAACGGCAACACCGCCAGCCAACCAAAGTACGGCCCGCCAAGCTTCATCACTGTTTCCAAAATATTTTCACCGGCAAACACGTTGCCGTAGAGCCGGAAGGTCAATGCCACCGGCCGCACGCCAATGGAGACCACCTCGATGAGGCCCACAAAGATGAACACAATCACAAGGAATACTCCAAAGAAGCCCGATCCGTGCCCTTTGACATTAAAGATGTGGCCCAAAAACCCACCCGCGCCAATCGCTTTGAGGCTCCAATAAAGCCACAGAATCATAAAGAGCGCGGCCATCGCGAGGGTCATGTTGAGATCCGCATTCACCCCGCGCATCAGCGGCTCGGCGAAGTGGCCGTGATCATCCAAGCCCCAGCCCATCGTGCCCATTCCGGGAATGAGACCGAACCAGTTGGAAAATAAAATGAAAATAAAGATCGTGCCGAAGAACCAAAACGTTTGCTTCACCATCTGCGGCCCCACGATGCTTTCGAAAAATCCGTAAAGCCCTTCCACAAGATACTCCACAAAATTTTGCAGGCCGGCAGGGATCAGCCGCACTTTTCTCGTAGCCAGCTGCGCCACAATGATAATCCCCAACGCCACGATCATCGTGACAAACATAGAGTTAGTAATTTGCAGCGGCCCCACCTCATAAATCACCGGTGCGTGAGCTGAAAGCCCTTCGGCGTGCTCGCCGTGGGCGGACGCAGAATGGCCTTCCTCGTGGCTCACGGGCTGATTTTCGTCGGAAGACGGTTTTTCGGCCAGAGCCAGAGGGATCGCGAGAAACAGGAATAGGGCGACCAATATCCTCTGCATTTGCATCAAAATAGTGCTTTTTGCGCCCAAAACGGGCGGGAAAACAATCTAAAGCGCGGCCAAAATAGGGTGTGTGAAACTTTTCACAAGCTTTTTCTGAAAAAATTGAAAATTAGTTTTGAGGCCAGTTTTTTCGGACCTTTTGAAGCGAGCCCTCAATGCAGCCCGAACCGGCTCTTTTGGCGCGGATTAAAGGAGGCGCTGATGGCACTCAGGCAATCAACCGCACCAAATCTCTGGCTTTGGTCTCTGCGTCATCGAGTACCCGGTTCAATGCCTTTTCGGTCACGTCGTATTGGGTGAGGACTTGTTGCTTGAAATGATCGCGCCACGTCTCGTCTTCCTGCGTTTCCAGATCGTGCACATAAAAAATCGGGTCAGGCCGCATCTCACTGTCCGGATCGTTCTGCGCGCTGATAGCCGCGCCAATGTCTTCAGGCATTTCCCATTCGTTGCACACCAATGCGCCCAGCTCGGCGTGGTCCCAGCCGAAGGCTTCCTTCTCCAATTCGTGCAACGGCTTTTCGCTCTCGGCGGAGGCTTGATAAATTCTAGCGTACTCGCGGCCTTTGCTGGCGGCGATGATCGGCACGCTAAAGTCTTCCAAGAAACCGGCGGAGAAACACAGGCCGGCCAATGGCGGCGCGGTCATATCGGCCAGCTCGCGGGCAATGACGGCCCGCCGTCCGGCGCGTTGCCAAAAGGCGGTCATGTCCAAATATTTGGGTACGTTGCCGGGCACGGCCAATTTTGCGCCGAGCATCATCACAATGCGTTCGAGCTCGGATTTGCCAAGCATCGTCACGGCGTGGTCGAGGCTTTTGATGGGGGTGCGCGGGGCGTAGGCGGTTGAGTTCACCGTGCGCATCACGCGCGAGGTGAGGTCGGGATCCAGCGCCATGACTTCGGCGATGTGCGCGGAGGAAGCACCGGGATCGCGCAGGCGGCGCAAGGCTTCCAAAACGGTTTTGCGAAACTTGGGCAATTCGTAGTCACCCAGAATTTCGTGCAGCCGCGCGTGGGGATCCTTGTTTTTGAAAAAGGAAAACATCGTTCAATGTCCGCGTGAGGCAAATTTAGTAGCAAGGATAGACAATAGCGCGCCCAATCCCAAATAGCCAAAGGCAATATGCACAATCAGCACTCCCTGCCCAATCGCCGAAGTGGGCGACACGTCGCCGTAGCCGAGTGTGGTGAAGGTGACCACGCTATAATAAAGGTACGGAATAAAGTCGCCGCCCAATTCCTCAATGCCTTTAAGATGGCTGCCGCCGCCAGCCGGCTTGGCCCATTGATCGAGCGCCCAGTAAATGAAGGCGAAGAGCAGCACGTTCAGCGTGAGGAACAATCCCCAGCGCGTCAGGCTGCGGCCGCAGTTGCTGGTCCATTTCCAGACATAGTAAACGCAGCGCGTGATCTTGCTTTGGTGTTTGTATTCGTACAGAAAATTTTCATCGATAATGTGCTGGCGCACGAGATACGCGCCGGCGAAGTCGATGTCACGAATGTCCGCGCCAATCCAATCGGCGCGCGTGTAGTTTTGCACCTCGCGCAGCTGCGAGCCGCGCAATGAGGTGTTGCGGAAATTTACGCCTTCGATGTTGGTCGCCCGCAAGTCCGCATCGCTGAGGTCGGCTTGGTCAAAATCCGTGCGCTCAAGATCCGCCTCGTACAATCGCGTGCGCGCCATCTTGGCTGCGCGGAAATCGACGTTTCGAATTTGTGCCTCCACGAATGTGGCGTCCTCCATTTTCGCGTGGTAGCAATTGGCATCCGTGAAATCGGTCATGCCAAACCCCGTCTTGAGCGCTTTGCATTCAGTGAGGTTCGCGCCACGAAACGTGGTGCCGAGAAATTCCGCGCCATCCAAGGTAGCCTTGTAAAGTTTAGCCCCGTTGAAGTTTGCGCTCGGGCAACACGCGCCGGAAAGATTGCACCGGCTCATCTCGCAATCGGAAAAATTGCAACCCGTCAAATCCAGCCCCGAAAGATCCGCATCGGTAAACCGCACCCCACGCAAATCAAGCAGCTCCGGCCCCAACGGCTCACCTGTTTCCTTGGCACGCCGCAACGCGCCAATGATGTCTTCCGCTGATTGGGTGGCCTCCATCGCTGCGGGACGATACTGCCGCCCCTTTCAATTAACCTATACCCGACCCGCCATTTCCTCAAGCAAAATGCACGTTGCCAGCTTCGCCCACGTAACTTACCCTCCACCCGTGCCCGCCACGCCAGCCAGCCTTACCAAGCCCAGCCAAAGCGCCGAGGATTATCTCGAGCGCATCCACGAGCTCATCGAGGCCAAAGGCTCCGCGCACGTGGCCGACATCGCCCAATCGCTCAACGTCGGCCAGCCGAGCGTCACCAGTATGGTGCAAAAACTCGCTGACGACGGCTATCTGCGTTACGAAAAATACCGTTCCATCACCCTCACCGATGCAGGCCGCGCCGTGGCCCTGCGCATTCGCGATCGCCACATCGTGCTCGCCAGTTTTTTCACCCTCTTCGGCCTAGACGACGAAACCCAAGCGCGCGACATCGAAGGCATCGAGCATCATCTCAGCCCCGACACCCTAAAAACCTTCGCCGACCTCACTGAATTTTTCCAACAAAACCCCAAAACCCTCACCCGGTTTCAATCTTCCCGTAACTCCGGCAAAACCTCCCCGAAGCCATGACTCCCAACTTCGACCGCCTGCTCGACCTCGCGCGGACCGAAGTGCAAACCGCCATCGACACACTGCCCGACACGCTGCGCCCTGCCGCTGAAGCCGTGGTCGTCACCCTTGAACCCCTCCCCAACGACGGCCTCGTCGCCGACGGCATCGCGCCGGACACCCTCGGCCTTTTTCTCGGCGAATCCATGGCTGACCCGCCCAGCAGCCATCCACAACCCACGCAAATTATTCTCTTCCTCGAAAACCTCTGGCAATTCGCCGGGGACGACGAAGCCGTTTACCTCGACGAAGTCCGCATCACCTACCTCCACGAACTCGGCCACTACTTCGGCTTCGACGAGGATGACCTCGAAGAACGGAACTTAGACTGAAATGCGAATCTTCCTTATCGGTTGCGGCTACGTCGGCCTTCCATTAGGAAAGGCTCTAGCCGAAATGGGCCACGAAGTCCACGGCGTACGGCGAACGAATTTCACCGCCGAAGGCATCACGTCGCACGCGCTCGACATCACCGAGGCCGGTGCACTCGATGCGTTGCCGCGTAATTTTGATTGGGTAATCAACACCGTATCCTCCGCTCGCGGTGATGCCGAAACGCATCGCGCGGTGTTTGTGGACGGCACAAAAAACCTGCTTGATTGGCTGGGCGACTCAACAACACGCGTGCTCTTCACCAGCAGCACGAGCGTGTATCCCCAAACCGACAGCGCGTGGGTAGATGAAGCTAGCCCCGTTGACGGGCCGGTGTTGCGCGAGGCAGAAGCATTATTTCTCAACGCCACGCAAGCCGCCACCGTGCTTCGCGTGGCGGGGATTTACGGACCGAAACGGGGATATCTTTTTCGACAATTCTTGAGAGGCGAAGCCGTGCTCACCGAAGGCGGCAAACGTTGGATTAATATGATCCACCGCGATGACGTGGTGGGCGCCATCCTCGCCGCGATAAAATTGGCGCCGGGAATTTACAACGTGGCCGATGACGAACCGGTCACGCAACTCGCGTTTTTCAAATGGCTCGCATCGCGCTTGGAAAAATCCATGCCACCGGAAGGGGAACGGGTTTCCCGCAAGCGGGTGGCCACGAGCAAGCGCGTGCGCAATGCGAAACTCAAGGCACTGGGATGGAAGTTGCGGTTCCCGACGTTCCGTGAGGGGTACGAAAATTTAATCCGTGAAGAATAGGCCGGATCCAAAGACCACGCCCTACCCGACACGGAACGAAATACGCGCGATGAATTCTGCTCCGAATGCGTTTTGTAACCGTTCCAAAATTTCGTGCCGACGGTAGCGCACGATTTCGCTAAGCCACACGTTGCTGTCCACATTTACAAACAGCGTGCCTTTGTGAATGCCGGCAGGCTCCGCGTGCGCGGTCACGCTGGGGTCGATGAGGTTGCGCCACACTTTGGCCACCTCCGCCTCGCGCCGACGTTGGTCCAACCCCAACCGTTTCATCACGTTAGGCATCAGGTGGGCGGGAGACCGCGCGCGGTCAGAACGAGCGCGCTCTTGTTCGCTGAGGTCAATACCCCGCCACGCGGCGAGCACGCTTCGTGCCGCCCGGGTGGGCGGTGACGCGCTCATCGGTTGAGTTCGTTTGGTTTGCACAACGCGCCGAGTGTCGGCCAACTTTCTTTCTTCGCGAAGCTCACGTTATTCAAACTTGTGATTGCCAATTCGGCGGGAACTTCACGGGAGCAAACTGCGAATAGGCGCGAACAAATCAGCACGCTGTTAATAAGAGACAACGCTTGAATGCTTGACCGCACAAGTTGCTGTGTGGTACTTCTTTGCTGGCCACAATATGTGGCCTTTCTGCCAAGGAGGTTTGGAATATTTGACTGATGCGCTGTCCTAAGTGCGAATGTATTGAGGACAAGGTGATTGATTCGCGCTCGTCCAAGGAGGGGGCAATTATTCGCCGCCGCCGCGAGTGTGCCCAGTGCACGCATCGGTTCACCACCTACGAGCAGATTGAACACCAACGGTTGATGGTGGTGAAACGGGATGGGCGTCGTGAAGAATTTGCGCGGGACAAACTGCTCTCGGGTATTTCCAAGGCCTGCCAAAAACGCCCCATCAGTCAACAGGTCATTGAGGACCTCACGCAGGGTATTTATGATTCGATTTCAGAAGAATACTCCGAGGAGGTGCCCGGAATGGCGATTGGCGAGGCGGTGATGAACGGCCTCCGCGAAATTGACCAAGTGGCCTATGTGCGATACGCGAGCGTGTACCGCCGCTTTGAGGAGGCCGATGACTTCGTCCAAGCCGTGAAGAAACTCGAGACAAAGCATGATTCAGCTACATACCGACTGCCTGGTTTTTGAAACCTCCGATGGCGAAGCCATCCCTTGCTCCGCGCAGGACGTCACCGTCGAGTTACTCGGCGATGCCGCGCACGAGCTGGATCCCTTTATGGTCACCGAAGCGGCCGAAGCTGTACTCTTTCATTTCAAAGTAGATCTAAATAAATCCTCCGTTTCGGTCGGTGAATTCACGCTCGCACTCGAACGCATTCTGCGCGGGTTTGGATTCAAAGTAATGGCCGACGATGATGAAATTTCAAATGACGACGCCGCCGAAACCAATCTGCACGATCTCGCCCATCAAGCCGGCGAAGGATTGGAGATGGTTTTCTTCTGCACCCTGCGCGACCAAATCCACGCCGACCTCCACGGCAAACCCGAACTGCTCCGCGTAAAAGGACTGCGCGAGGCGGTCAAGAAACTCACCGGCGCAAAACAATGGAGCCCGCGCTGCCAGAAGCTCAATGATCAAATTGTCGATTACCTGCGCCACATCGTTTCCAAGCATCAACAGCAAGCGAAGCTCACGCTGATGATTGTGTGATGACCCTCTTCGAGAAAATCATCGCCCGCAAAATCCCCGCCGACATCGTCTACGAAGACGACCTCGTCCTCGCCTTCAACGACATCAACCCGCAAGCGCCCGTGCACGTGTTGGTGATTCCCAAAAAACCAATCCCCCGTATCGCCGAAGCCGAGCCCGAAGATCATCAAGTCCTCGGTCATCTACTTTTGAAAGCCCGCGAAATCGCCGACGACCTTGGCCTCCAAGAAAACGGCTTCCGCCTCGTCATCAACAACGGCAAAGACGGAGGCGAAACCGTCCCCCATTTGCACCTGCACATTTTGGGCGGGAGAGCGATGGCTTGGCCGCCGGGGTGAGGGTAGGGCGGTTTCTCCGAAACCGCCGCGGCGCGCTCGGAGAGCTCGCCCTACCTTTTCTTCAGCGAAGCCAAATACTCAACCAAGTCCACCAACTCCGCTTCCTTCAACGTCAAATGCAATCCCGGCGGCATGAGCGAAACCGGCTGTTGCGCGCGGCTTTTGATATTCGCCTTCACGTGTTTCGTCACTGCGCCGGTGGGGCCTTTGATTGAAATTTCATCGTCCGTTTCGCTTTCGATGATGCCGAAGGCGGCATTGCCGTCATTCATTAACACCAGCCACGCCTCGTAACCGAAGGCAATCCCCGCGCTCGGATCGAGGATGGACGCGTACAATTCCGTCTTCGGCAGTTTATCACCAATCTCCGTTAATGCCGGTCCCACTTCGATTCCCGCATCGCCCACTTTGTGACAACGCGCGCACTGCACCGCTTCGCGCAGAAAAATCTTCGCGCCATTGCCAATGTTGCCCTTGCGCTTGGCCAACACCGCCACCGGCGGCAACGGCGTTGCATTCGCGCCCAAAAGCGGCGGCAACACCTTCGCCGCTTCCGCTTTGATGGCCGGCCAACGCACCGTGCTCAATGCAAGACTCGCAGTGAACTTCGCGCTCAGTGGCAACTTCCCCGCCTTCGCCAACGCCAGCAATTGCTTCGCGCCAGCCTCGAAATTCGCCAAACCCTTCACCGCTTCCTTGCGCACATTGACGTGCACCTCGGCGTTGGTCACCAAAGGCACGAGCAGCGGAATGACTTTTTGGTTATTGCTGTTCCCCAATGCGCGCGCCACGGCGGCGGCTTGTTTGGCATCCTTACCGATGAGCAACGCAGCCACGGCTTTTTTCCCGTCACCCGCCAACACCATTCCCAACGCCTCCACACCGGCGGGGTCATTGGGGTGCTTCACCGCCACGACCAACAAATCCACTTCGCGGCCTTTCACTTGGAATTTTTTAATCAACGCCACCGAACGTGCCTCGCCCCGCACCGAATCAAGCACTTGATTCAGCTTCTCCTTGAGCGCGGCATTTGAATTCACCAAAGCCGGCTTCAACCGCCCCAACGCCTCAATCAACGTGTTCACCTTCGCCGGCGGCAACGGCTCCGCAGCGGATAAATTGCCAACCAAAAATAAAATGGCGATGAACTGTTTCACACGGGCATTGTAATGGAGTGTCTTGAAAATGAAAGACACGGATTACACGGATTCGCACAGATTAAAAAACATCCGTGAAAATCCGTGTCTGTAAAATGCGCTACAACCCCAGCGCAATACGGGCGAGGGCTTCGTCGCGTTCCTTGCCTTTTGGGGTGAAATCAAGGGCGCGGAGGTAGCGGGGTTTGTCTTCCTCGGCAATAGATTTGTCGAGGATGATGTCGGCGAGATACTTCGCCGCGTGCGTGCCACGACAACGCCAAATGATGTCGCGCGCGGCGGGGGTGTTGAGCTTGGGCGATGCCTTCAGCCACGCGTCAAAGAATTTGTTTTCCTGCTTGTCCGCCGCCAAGCCGAGGGCTTCGAGATACCAACGGTCTTTGCCATCGTGCGCGTTGGCCAGATACGCCCACAGCGCGGGGGCTTCCGGACTCTTGTGATGCCGCAGAGCAATGAGGCATTCGCGGCGGACAACCGGGCTATTATCGTCGGCCTTATTTCGGATAGAAATTAATGTGTTGAGCTTCAATTGACGCGAAATGCGAATGGACAATGCCCGGATATTTTCATCTCTATCAACAGCGGCCTTGATTAGCAAAGGGGTGCGGATGCCCTTGTTCTGGGCGAGCAACCAAAGGGCACGTGCGCGATGATGTGGAGAGCCATCCTCAAACAGCTTCAACAAAGTTGGGGTGGCCTCTTTTCGATTCTTTAATTCTGTAAATGCAATTTGCCGCACGGAGTTGTTTGGATTCTTTAACGCAGCCACGAGACCCTTTGCGGTTTTAAAATCTAACTTCGGCTGTTTGTATCCCTTGTGACCTTTGGGCGTGATGCGGAACAATCGGCCGCGGTCGAGGTCGCCCATTCGGTGGCCGCCGACGCCGGGGTCGTACCAGTCGGCGACGATGAGGGAGCCATCGGGGGCCACTTTCACGTCGGAGGGGCGGAACCATTTGTCGCGCTTGGCGCCGTCGAGGATGTTGACGGTGGTGGCGGTGTAGCCCGCGCCGCTGGGCTTGACGGGGTAGGCGCGCACGATGCTAGGGCCGGCGTCGCAGTGGATGATTTGGCCGTGGAAAATTTTCGGCAGCAAGTCGCCCTCGTAAACGCAAATGCCGGTGGGCGAGCCCGCGCCGGTTTGGAGGAGGTTGGGCATCACGCCGGGGTCGTTGAGATGCCAGTGGCGCAGCGGGATGGTTTTCTCGATATTGGTGCGCGAGGTTCGCCAACCCGCACCGGTGAATTCATCTTTGTAGCCGTAGTTGCCGTACTCCATCACGTAGTTGATGCGCACGCCGCGGTTGCCGTCATCGTCATTGTCGCTTTGCCACATCGTGCCGAAGCTGTCGACAGTAACCATCCAGTTGTTGCGGAAATTCCAGCCGAGCGTTTCAACTTCGCTGCCATCAAGTTTGCAGCGAAACACCATTCCTTCCTGATACGGCTGGCGCTTGTCATTCACCACATTGCCGGCAAGATCAATGACGGGTTTGCCGTTTTTGTCCTTCAACTGTTTGCCGGAGTTTCCGAAATTGAAATACAAACGGCCGTCTGGCCCGAACATAAATTGATGAATCCCGTGGTCGTGCTGCGCGCCACTGATGCCGCTGAAGAGCGTCTCCTTTTTGTCGGCCTTATCATCGCCGTCCACGTCGGTGAACACCTGCACTTTGTCCAACGCGCTGACAATGACGCGCGTGTTTTTGCCGTCCACCGTGCCGAGCACGCACACGCCGTGCGCGGAATCGATGTCGCGGCCTTGATAGAACACTTTCCTTTTGTCCGCCTTGCCGTCGCCGTCGGTGTCTTCAAGAATGAGAATGCGGTCGCCTTCGGGTCGCTTGTTGCGGTGGCCACGATAGTTGATGACCTCGCACACCCACACGCGGCCGCGATGATCAATGTCGATATTGGACGGGCTGAGCAACATCGGCTCGGCGGCGAATAGCTCGACTTGCAACGCGGGATGGACGTCGAGATTTTTCAGCGCCTCTTCGGGAGTGCGCCCGCCAGCGGCTTGGCCGCCACCGGATGCGGCCGCCACAAATTTTGGTTTTTCCGTGAACACGTGGAACTGCACGCTGGCTTGGTTGCCGCAGTTGCCTTGGTCGGTGCCGCCGTTATCGAGGCCGACGGTGGAATTGAATTTCACAAACTTGTGGCCTTTGGGCAGCGTGTAACTGACGAGCGAATTGGCGTGCGTGCCGAGGCCGTAAGCCACCGATTTGCCCGCGATGCGCATTGGTTTGCCGCCGGCGTTTTTATCCACACTCACATTGCCGAATCCGCTGGAGGCGGTTTTCCATTTCAGCGAGGTTAAGCGCGTGGGCATCCCGGCGGCGTCGATGAGCGTGGGCTCGGCCCAGTCGGCCCAATCGCAGCTGAAACCATCGCCGCCATCGGTGACGACAAGGTGCAATTCCTGCGCGCCCGCGATGTTGGCCTCGAGCTTGGCGGGGCCGGTTTTTTGGGTCAGCACTTTGGAAACTGCTGCTGCTTTGGGGCCGGTTATTTTACCGGTGGGTTTGGGGCCGGGATTGCTTTTGGGCTTGGGACGGCGGCCGCCTTTTTTGTCGAGGTTATCGTACAAATCTTTTTCCACTAATTTGCTTTGTACACCGGCTTTTGGCACTTCGGCTTTGGCGACCCACACGATGGCGTTGAGGACAGTCTTGCGAAAATCGTCGTTGGCCCAGTTGAGATGATTGTGCCCACCGGTGAATCCAAAGCCGCGCCCACCGTTGGCGCGCTCGAACGCCCACGCAACGTGCTGGCTCTCACCCGCCGCGACTGATTTGCGCACAGTCGGGTTGCCGCTGTGCGCTCCGTCGCCGCGTTTCATTGTGTCGGCGGGGGCTACGTCGGAGAGGATGGGTGTCACGCCTTTCATGTCCGGCGCGAAGCGCATGTGGAAGTACCATTCGTCGTTGGCCTTGAAGGGCTTGACGCCTTGCGTGATGGGATGCTTGGGAAGCGTTTTGAAGTTGGCCGTCCAGTGCGGGTTGACTGACAAATGGGTCTCAAAACAACCGCCCTGCCACGCAACAAATTCCTTGTTGCCCTTGTCCGTGGTGGGCTCCACGGCGTAATGGATGGTGAGAAAGCCAACGCCCTTGTCCATAAGCTTGCCGAGCAGTTCCAGATTTTTCCCCTGCAACGCGGGGTGGCGTCCGCCACCGTCGCTGTAAATCACCACCGCATCGGCGCCTTCGAAAACTGAATTGTCCTTCGGCCAGCCGTTGAGCACGACGGTGGTCGCAACAAGATCGCTGGCGCCTTGCTTGAGGCATTTGGCGAGGAGCTGGATGCCGGCATTGTGCTCGTGCGACAATGGACCGTGGCTCGGCTTGCCGGCGATCATCACGACCTTTTTGGGTGCGGCGAAGGCGGAGAGGGAAAAGGCGAGGAGGAAGATTAGTTTTTTCATAAAGCTGCTTTTAATTTCCAATGACCAATGACCAAACTCCAAGGAAATCCCAATAACCAATGCCCAAGAAGTTGGCTTTGGTCATTTGAGCTTGGTCATTCCTTGGTCATTCCTTGGTCATTCCTTGGTCATTCCTTGGTCATTCCTTGGTCATTGGGGTTAGGGTGTTGGACATTTTTCCTGTCACTTCAAATGTTTAATCCGAATGTTCCGAAACTGCACGGTCATCGCCGGGCCTTGATGCAGTTGCAGTGCGAGCAAGCCGTCGGGGCGGCGGGCTTTTTCGTCGTTGTCGATGAGCACCATCGTTTTGACGCCGTTGATGTAGTGCACGAAATGGAAGCGCTCGGCGACGATGCGATATTTGTTCCACTCGCCTTTCTTGATGGCTTTGCCGATTTCATTGGAGTCGCCAAATTTCTCAGATTTTTTCTGGAGCTTGCCTTTGTCGTTCAAGGAAAGCGTGGTCTGAAAGCCGCGGTCGGAGAGAATGCCGCGAAAGGCTTCGCCGTAGCAAATACCCGAGTAACGATCGCCCGCCTCGAAGTCGGCTTGGTAACCGCCGATGCGCCAGCCGTCATTTTTGCCGCCCTTTTTAAAACTGCGATATTGGATGCCGCTATTTCCGCCGTTGATTTTGTATTCCAGTTCGAGGATGAAATTCGCGGTCTTGCCGGCTTTCCAAATGATGAAGGTGTTGCCTTGGGTTGGGTTGTCCTTGGTGGTTTGTCCAGTGATGGCGCCATCTTTGACGCTCCAAAATTTGGGGTTGCCGTCCCAGCCTTTGAGGGTTTTGCCGTCGAAGATTTTTTCAAATCCTTTTTCTTCGGCAGTAGCCTGAAACATCAGGGCGGTGACATACAGAATCGTGATGAGTTTTTTCATGGTTGTTGAATTGGATGGTTTACTTGAATGCTTTCTTCAAAAACTTGAGGCCTTTGACGGCGATTTCTTCGCGGGTGGGTTCCATGCGGCGCCAGATGGCCGCGGCACGGGCGATGACTTTCACATCGGTGGTGAAGCTCTCGATGACGACATCGCCATTGTAGCGGATAGATTTGAGCGCCTTGACGATGGGCGGCCAATCGATGTGATCGTTGCCGGGGGTGCCGCGGTCGCTGCCGCACGCGTGAAAGTGGCCGAGCAATTTGCCGGCTTTGCGAATGGCGGCGGCTTGGTTTTTCTCCTCGATGTTCATATGAAACGTGTCGAGGTGCAGCTTGAGCACGGGGCTGTTGACGGCCTTGATGAGGCGCAGGCCTTTGTCGCAAGTGTTGAGAAAATCGGTCTCAAAACGGTTGAGTGGCTCGACACAAATCTGCACGCCCTTTTTCTCAGCGTAAGCGCAAAGCACTTTGAGGTTTTTGACCACGAGTGCGAACTCGCGTTTTTGTTCCTTCGGCTCCACCGCATCGGCCTTGCCGACGACGCTGTATACGGGGCCAATGAGCGACGGACAACCGAGGTTGACCATATGGTCGATGAGCGCCTTGCAATACTTCATCGCCTCGCGCTGGTCCTTCGCGCTGCCGCGAAAGTCGCGCCCCGGTCCCATACACGCGCAGACCGAGCCGCACGCGAGCCCGTGTTTGTCGAGAGCCTTGCGAACCTTCACCGAGTCGATGTGTTCGGGCGCCTCGATGGGGATTTCGATGGTGTCGAATCCCCATTTCACAAACTTGGGAAAGAGGCTGGTGGATTTCGTCGTAAACGGCGAAGTGAATAAAAAGGAGTTAATGCCAAATCTCATAACGTGAAGCGGCGATGCTAGGCAATGGGGCGGGGTGGGTCAATGCCAATGAAAGTCAAAAACTGACACAAACGTTTCACTTTTTCTTGTCAGCCGCGGGGGTTTGGGGATAATGAGCGAAGTATGAAACATCCCTTACACATATTCGGTGCAGCATGCCTGAGTGCGGCACTTTGGACTGGTTGTGGTGGCGACAGCACGGAAGTTGAAGATTCGCCGAGCGCAGCCGACACACTCGCACAATCCGAGCAAGCCGCCCGCAAAGGCAACCACAACGAAATGATGAATTTAGGCATGACCTATTATCAGGGCACCGAGGACGTAAAACAGGATAACCTGATGGCCTTGATTTGGCTGACGCTGGCGTCGGAGGACGAGGGGTTGAAAAGTGCCGCAGATTTGATGGCGGCATTGTCTGAATTGGATCGCTCGGTGAGCGCTGCAGATAAAGCCAATGCCGAAAACCAAATCAAATCCATCCGAGACGGATTTCCTAAATAATAAACCATAAGGTCAAATGGGAAGATTCAAACGCCCGCAGTGCGGGCGTTTTTTTTGCCTCTATAATGTGAACGCATACGAAAAACGGCGGCCCCGCATTGCGAGACCGCCGTGGACAGGATGCTGAAATTTAGCGCGACTTCTCGTATCCGATGTTGGGCAAATCGGCGGTGTTTAATTCCGGCTCCATGTAGCCAGGGTTTTTGGCCTCGGTACGGGAGGCGCGGCCCACATGGTAATCCGCAAAAATCACATGCGCACTTGGCGTGTTGCAAACCTCAAGGATTCGGGCTTTATCCAGCCGACCGGCTTTCAAATCTTCGCGCAACAAATGGAAATCATCCATGTGGCGAAACGTCACCGTATCGGGATCGCAAAGCTGGAGACGACTATTCCATGTAGCGAGCATGTAGGGATCGTTAATGGGAACCTCTCGGCAGCTTTGGCCCGCGTTATATTGGCCGGTTTTGGCAACAATCGCATCGGCCGTCCAACTCCAGCGATAACCGCTGCTATTTTGTGAGCCATCGGTGGCGTTCACGCGATCTGCAGGATCGTGCTGGCAAGCTTCCTCTAACAGTACGGCCATATTTTGCGCGCTGTTGAACACCGCCGGACGGTCATTCAGCCGCGCGTTCATCGAGTAGCTGTATTTATATCCGCGGCGCTTGTAGAATTTGTCCTTGGGGTGCACGAACATTTTCTCCAGCTCGCCCACGTCCTGACTGCCAAGGTATTGAAGGATTTGGCTTTCCTTGGGGTAACGATAATTTAACCACATCGGCTTACCGGCATTTCCGTTGCCGCCGTATACCTTGGGAAACGTTTCGTCATTATCTCCAATATATTGTTGCATGGCGAGAGCCACCTGTTTGAGGTTGGACATCGCTTTCACGTCATTCGCTTTCTGCTTAGCCTTGGCCAAGACAGGCAATAACATACTGGCGAGAATACCAATGATGGCGATCACAACCAGAAGCTCGATGAGTGTAAATCCTTTGATGGGGGTGGTTTTCTTCATTTTAATGATCCTTTTAAAACAATGTTCATTGAATTTGCATTTACCGTGGCGATTCGAGTTGCGTGAATCCTACGCATTTTGCGTAAAATCGCACCCGACTCAGTCGCCAAACTCAAGAAAACCAGTGATTTTCATCTCTGTTTTCAATGACACAGCTAAAGCAATTGACGTGCCACAATTGGGTGAGCAACCTTAAGTATGGCGTAACGCCTCGATGGGATCGAGCTCTGCGGCCCGCCGGGCGGGGTAGACGCCAAAGATTACGCCGACTACCGCAGAAATACCGAAGGCCAGCAGAACGGCAGGGAGGGTGACAATGGTTTTCATCTCGGCGAAATGCTCCACTGCAAATGGCAGCGCCACACCGAGCACCACGCCAACCAAACCACCGGCGATTGAAAGGACGACTGTCTCCACTAAAAACTGCGTGATGATTTGGCCCTTCTGCGCGCCGAGGGCGCGCCGAATCCCGATCTCGCGCGTGCGTTCAGTGACGGTGGCCAACATGATGTTCATAATCCCGATGCCGCCGACAATGAGGCTGATGCCAGCGATGGAGCCAAGCACGATGTTGAAAATGCGTTTGGTGGCTTCCGCCTGCCGCAGAAGCTCAAGGGGCACGATGATTTCGTAATCCATCTTTTTGTGCGACGTCTTCAACGCGGCGCGGATGGCCGGCACGGTGGCTTCGACTTTATCTTCGTAGGCCAGTTCAACGACTAATTCGTGCAACTCCACACGTTCGCGAACCCGGCTGCCCGAAGATTGCTCGGTGAACAGCACGCCCAGCCGTGCGTGGGCGGCAGCGAGCGGGATGTAAAGGTTGGCGTCCAGCGCCTGACCGGCGGAGTCCTGCCCCGGGGCGCGGGCGCTGGCCGCGGCGGTTTCGCGCACCACGCCAACCACTCGAAACACCTGCCGATTGTTGAATTTGATTTCTCCATTGAGCGGATCGGAAATGGGGAATAGTTTTGCCGCCATCGAATCAGTGATCACGCACACGTTGGCGCGGTCATCGGAAGGTAGCAGGAAGCGACCCGCGAGCAATTCCATTTGGCTCATACGCAGGTGATTGGGTTGCGTGCCCCAAACGGTGCCGGGCAATTCCACGCGCCCGACGCGAACGCTCATCCGGTAACGGCGTTTGGCAAGCGTAGCGGTGATACGCGGGTGAAGCGTTTCTTCCAGAAGCTTGATGTCCGCTAACTTGAGGCCGTAGTTGGCGGTGTAAGTTTGCACAGCGTCGGCGGTGCTTTGCCCTTTGGGTGGCGGCACGCTGCGGATGATGATGTTGCGACTGCCGAGCGCGCGAATGGCTTCCTGCGCCTCATAGCTGGCGCCCTCACCGATGGCGAGCATGGCGATCACCGAACACACGCCGAAAATTATGCCCAACATCGTGAGCAGCGAACGCATTTTGTGCAGCATCAAACTTTTGATGCCAAGATGGATGACACGAATGAGGGAAAGGTTCATACGCATTGGGCGCGGTTACTGCCCAACCGCCGCTTGCGCTTTACCTTTGGTGGGCTCTGCAATCTGTGGCGACAACGAAACTTGATCGCCCACTATAAGGCCACTGCGAATCTCAATGAAGCGGTCGCTGAACTGACCGGTTTCTACAGGAACAATTTCAACCGTCTCGCCGCGTTTCACCTGCACCACTTTTTTGCCACCTTTTGTGGTGACACATTGCACGGGAATTTTAAGTACACTTTCCAGCTCGGCAATGACGATTTCGGCGCGCGCGGAAACGCCCGGCTTCAGATCCGACGGCAATCGGCCTTCCTTGTCCACGATCCACACGTGCGTATCGTACACAGATATATTCTCATAATAGCTGCGACGCTGATCCGGCGTGGGGGCCACCTTGCGGACGACGCCGGTAAATTCCTGTTCCGGAAGTGAATCAATTTTCACCACCGCCTGGAGACCGGTGCGAAGGTGGCGCACGTATGATTCGTGCACCTGCACTACGGCCATCAGCTCGCTGACGTCCGGTAAATCGATGACGTTGTAGCCTTTGCGAATATCCGCGCCAAGTTTGATGTAGGATTCATTGTATCGCGAGGAACTGCGCGCAAAAATTACAAGGCCGTCCTGCGGCGCACGCAGCTCGGTCTTGGTGAGTTGGTCACGGTACATGTCCAGTTTGTCACGCTGGGCTTGCAGCCCGGCTTTTCGGCGGGCGACCACTTCGGTTTGGTTTTCGACGATGGCTTTGGATTTCTCAATCATGCGCTGTTCGCTCACGCGCACTTGGGAGAGTTTGGATTGGTGGCGCTTGGTCATTTGCGGGATATCAAACCGCTCCAGCAAATCCATTTGTTTCTTGTACTTGGTAATGAGGTTGTTTTGCTTTTGGATGGTCAGCTCATCAGCCTGCACTTCGAGATCGGTGGCATAGCCTTTGGCGCGGAGTTTCTTGGTGCTGACGAGGCGGTCTTCGGCACGCTTGATTTCCTCTTCAGCAATATCGATGTCGCCCTTCAATGCCAGTCTGGCGAGCGGCGCGGTGCCCTCGATATATTTTGCCAAATCTTGCTCGGCAAATTCCACGTCGAGTTCCGCCTGCCGATCCGCCTCGGCGGTTTCAATTTTGCGCAGCGCCAAATCTTTTTCCGAATTGGCCAAATCCCGCTCGGCGTCCTCCACGGCTTTGACCTGCCCAAAAATTCGCTCCCGCAAAACTCCGTCTTCAAACTTTACCAGCAGGTCGCCGGGTAAATGCAGCGTTTCGCCGAGGGTCGGGTTTTCCCAATCCACATCGGGGTTAAGCCTCTGGATGGATTGCTCGAGCGCTTTAATTTGCAGCTTGGTGGGGTGATCGGTGTTGCTGGGGGTTTGGGCAAGAGTAAGGTATTTTTCGGTGAGGCTTTGCAGCGTGTCGCCTTCTTCCGCCTGATGGGTATGGGGGCCTTTGACGTAAGTGCCTTCGTTCACCAGCTCCACGATGGTGCCGCCGCCGTCGAGTTCGCAGCGGAGGTTGAGCTTGCGGGTGGAATCGAGCGCGCCACCTTCGGACACCGTCACGCGCAGGTTGCCGCGCTGGACGGTGGCAAACTGCATCGTGGCAGTTGGATCAACTGCGGGCTCCAGCCATTTGGCACCCATGAATACACCGGCAAGCAGCACGATGATCACCGTCGTCCACGCCGGATACTTTTTAATAAATGCCTTCGCTTTCGCCATGTTAAATGATTACTCCCCAAATACCTCTTTCGGCGTCACCACGCTGGGCAACTGTGCCGCGGCTCCGGTGTTAATTGCCGCGGACACACCGGGAAGTGGTTGGTTTTTAAGCCAAAATTGTCCAGTTCCGACGCGCATTATGCCCAAATTCTTCAATAAATTCCACCGAGCCACGTGGTAATTGACCATTGCGCCGGTGACGGCGTTCTGTGCGCTGACGAGGTCGGCCTGCGCTTCGAGTTGGTCGCGGATGTCTGCCTGGTTGGCATCGAGCAGTAGCGGCATCACATTTACGCGCTGCTGGGCGAGGGCCAGGGCGTTTTGCTGGATGAAATAATTTTCGCGTTCCTGCGCCAGTTGCCGTGTACCCTGCCGGATTTCCTCTCGTAAGCCATCCAGTTCGGTGGCCAGCGTACGCAGTTGTTTTTCGAAACTAATCAGGCTGGTGCGGTACGCGTTGCGCTCGGTTAATTGATCCAGCGGCAAACCCAGTTGCAAACCGGCGTTGGCAGAGAAATCTTCCGGCGAAAAGGAGCTGTAAAATTGGTCAGTCAATTTAGCATCCACCACCAGATTGAGGCTCGGCTGCAGGTTGTCCGCCGCCACGCGCACTTTGCGCTGGGAATCCTCGTATTTGTCAATTTGGTTGAGCATATCCAGCCGATTGGTAACGGCAATGAGGTAGCCATTGCGCGCATTAAGCTCCAACGGCGTGAGGCCCTCCTGCACCAGCTCGCGCAGGGCGAGGTCATCCAGCTTAAGATCCTCTCCCAAAGGCAGGCCGAGCCGTTGCTTGAAGCTATCCAGCGCGGCGCGATAGCTCTCCACGGTGGCTAAATATTTTACGCGCGAAGAAAATTCCATTTGCCGTGCCTGATCCACCTGAAACTTCGGTAACCGCTGCGCCTCCACCATCGCCTCCGCGCGCGCACGCGAGGCCTGCAGGTTTTGATAGTTACTGTAACTATTCCGCACCGAATCCTTTTTTTGCAGAATGCGGAAGTACTCGGACACCGTCTCGATGGCAAAGGTCTTTTGGTATTGGCTGAAATTGCGAACCTCATACACCACGTCACGCTCCGCCTGCGTGAGCACCTCCTCGGCGATGGCCCGCCCCGCGCCGCGCAGCAGCGGTTGGGTGAGTTTGAGCGTGATGTCCGGCACTTTCGGTTTGCCGTTAAAGTACAGCACGAGATCATTTGCCAAAGTGGCGGTGAGCGTTCCGCCGGTTTTGAATAGTTTGCTGAATGTGAGATCGAGATCTGAATCCCCTTTGAGCCCGTGATCCGCCTCGCGAACGATGCCGAGATCCGCCGTGCTTTTGGTGGGCTGCCACACAAATTTGTGCCGTGTGCCCGTGAGCGACAGCGCGGCAAGATACAGTGATTCTTTCTGCAATTGATACGCGCGGTTGTTCGTCACCGCCATGCCCAGCGCAGCTTCGAGGGTGAGCACGCGGGCGTTATCGTTGAAGCGTTCGGTAATAATTTCCGCGGGCGGAATCGCATCCGGCGCGCGCCCACTCCAAGCAGTGCGGATGTCATAATCCTGTTCTGCACCCAGCACGTCGGTGGCGCGTTGCTTCAAAATATCGTACACCTCGGCATCCGCCGCATCGCGGTACTTGGCCGCCTCACAGCCACCAAATAACAATGCTGCCAAGGCTAAGCCGCAAACCGATTTGCACAATAAAAATTTCATTTCACTTTTTCCAAGGAGAAGTTCGACGCACACCCCGCGCGAAGATTCAATTACTCCAATGACTTCAACTATGAATGGCGCAGCGCCTCGATGGGGTCCAACAAAGCGGCTCGACGGGCGGGGTACATCCCAAAGATCAGCCCGACCAATACCGAGAGACCGAAGGCGAGCAGGACTGACCAGTCCGTGACGAGAGTGGTGGATTCGAGAATGTGATGGCGGAAGGCTGCAAATCCACACCCACCGAGCACGCCGATGCCGCCGCCGATGAGGCACAGCATGAGGGTTTCGGTGAGGAACTGCACGGTGATATCGCCGCGCGTGGCGCCCAACGCGCGGCGGACGCCGATTTCCTGGGTGCGCTCGGTGACGGTGGCGAGCATGATGTTCATGATGCCAATGCCGCCGACGAGCAGCGAGATGCAGGCGATGTACATGAGCATGCGGGTGTCGCGCGCCTTCTGTACTTTGAGGGTATTGAGCTCGTCAATGGGAACTTGGATTTCATAATCGACGATGCCTTTGCGGGTGGTATCGAGCGCATCGCGCAGGCGCGGCAAGCTGGAGATGACCTGCGCCTCCGAGGCAAATTCTACGCGAATTTCTGTAAGCTCCACCCGCTCGACCTTGAGCATGCCGGGGCTGCGGTCGATGTTCTTGGTGGTGTACAGTGCTTTAAACGTGGAGAGGGGAATGTACACGTTGGAAGCGGTGGTGCGGCCGGAGGCGTCCTTGGTTTGCGTGCGCTTCACGCTGTCAGTGCGTTCCTGTAATATGCCGACCACTTGAAATACTTGCGCGGATTCAAAACCGCGCATGACAATTTTTTGCATGAGCGGGTTTTGGCCGACAAATAATTTTTCCGCCAATTCCAACGTGATGACGCAGGAGGAGATGCGATTTAATTCCTCAAATTCACTCAAAAAGCGCCCGGCCTTTATGCGGGCCTGGGTGAAAGCGGGATAGTCGGGGAAGGTGCCAATGAGTTGGCAGTCGTGGCTGCGCATACCGTGCATGGCATTTTTGCGCTGAGTGAGAATGGGCAGCACGCGTTGCACGCCGGGTACAGTGTCGCGAATACGCGCGGCATCGGCGTTATTGAGGCCGTAAGTGGCCACCCATTCGTGTTCCCGGCCCTGAATTTGAATCTTGTCGGATAATGGCTTGACGCTTCGGATGATGACGTTTTTCGCGCCGAGCGCCTTGATGGCTTCCTGCGCGTCGTGGCTGGCGCCTTCGCCGATGGCGACGAGGGTGATGACGGCCCACACGCCGATAATCATGCCGAGCATGGTCAGGGCACTGCGCAACAAATGGAGTTTCAGGCTTTTGAAGCCGACGGCGATGATGCGGATGAGTCCGTGCACAACGATCCTCGAAGGCTTCGGCTAATTGCCGGCAGGGGTTTGGGCAGCGGTGGGTTGAGGGGAGCTCTTGTTGCCTACGCCTTCCTCAAGGTTCAGGTTTTCTGCCTCGGACAAGGGTGAAAGGTGAACCCGTTCACCGGGCTGCAATCCGCGCCCAGTGCCCGGCTCGTCCTTGATGGCGATGAATTGTTCATCATGATACTCGATGGTGACCGGCCGCCATTCAGGTTTTTGGGTGGTGAGATTGAGCACCCAACAGCCCTGCTCGGCTAGGCCGTTGCGGACGCGGGTGGTGACGCATTGGTTGGGAACTTTGACGCGCTGGTTTTCACCGATGAGGTTGATGACCTCAATTTCCACACGCGCGCTCATCCCTTCGGAAGCGGTGCTGGGGAGCAGGCTGCTGTCGAAGGTGATTTCGCCGTTGAAAACAATCGTCTCGCTGTGGCGGCGTTTGTTGGTATCCACCGTGGCTCCGAGCACCGAGAGGACGCCGGGGATTGTGACGCCCTCGATTTCTACCCAGGCTTTCATGCCGCGGCGTAGTTGGCGGCGCTTGGCTTGGGGCACGTCGAGCGTGATTTTCAGGGAGCGGGTCTTGGGCAGCTTCAGTAAATTGCGACCACGATGCACGCGCGCGCCATTCATAATGGGGCCGAATTCCTTGTAGCTCTCGGCAAAGTAAACAACTTGCCCGCCGGAGGGTGCATAGATTCTGGTGTTGGCCATTTGCTCGTTGAGGTCTTCAAGTTTCTTGTGCTGAAAGGCGAGGGTTTTGACCATGGTAAACACGGTGGAATTGGCATCGCGTAAGTCGGCGATGTTTTTGACCTTGGTACGTTCGATGTTCACCTTGGCCTCGGCCACGGCCAGCCCGCGGATGCTCAGCAGTGAAATCTTGTCGTACTTCTCGTACGCATCCAGTTGCGCCTGGGCCATCTCAATGTTGTGGCGAAACTCAGCGACTTTTTGCTGCTCCTCGCGCAGGGACATCTTCGACAAAAACTGCTTGGCCTCCAACTCTTTGAGCCATTTGAGCTTGGCCTCGGAAATGGAAACTTTGTTGGTGAGGTTGGTGATTTGCCCCTTCAAATCCTTGACGTGATTTTTCACCGTGCTGTTGCGCGCTTTGTCGAGATCGAGCAGGGCGTTGGTGTAAGAATTGTTCGCCACCTTATCTGCCAGAGCGGTAGAATATTTCAAAATTTCCATGTTGCCTTTGGCGCGGTTGAGATTGTTCTCCGCATTTTGCAGGGCGATTTCCTGATTGCTGATGCGTTCTTCCAGCCCCAGCGGATCGAGCTGCACCAAGAGGTCACCGGGAAGTTCAATTTCCTCGTCTGCCGGCAAAAGATCCCAGTCCAACATCCGTTTCTCATTTAACAAGCGAATCGAAAGCGCGTCCTTGTCGTGATACTTGGCGATGGATTCCAGCGTGTCTCCGGGTTTGAGGGTGTAGAGGGAATTACCTTTTACCTCGGTGCCCTCCTCCACAATCCACTCGATGGTGGTGGTGCCTTCCAGCCCACACTTGATTTCCACCACATCGGTCGATTCCAATTCGCCCGTGAGTTTGACCGTCACCTGAAAATCAGCTTTCTCCGCGGTCCAATATGTGTCCTGCCGCGCGGTCTCGTTTTTCTGACCCAACAAATGCCGCCCGCCCCAGACACCCCCCACCACCAAGCCAATGACTGCCATCAAGCCGATTATTTTTCCCAGCGTGAATCCGCCTTGGGTCGCACTAAATTGATGTGGTTTTTTGATTGTCATTGCTCCAACAAGTCGCAGCCATCGCAGAGATTTTCACCTAACGAAACCTGACTTTACTTTACCTGAATTTCCCATTTTTCCTAACTAATTAGCCCATCATTCATACAGCCAATATGCCGCCCATGTTACCTCGTTTCTGTTTTCCTATTTCCAAAAGCCGAGAATGGTCAACGGCATTAGGAGTGGCGCAGCGCCTCGATTGGGTCAAGGTTTGCCGCACGGAAGGCAGGGTAAATTCCAAAAATGATTCCAATAAACACTGAAATTCCAAAAGCCAGCGCCACGGACCAGTTGGTGAATAGGATAGCCAGTTCGTACTGGTAATATTCCGCGAGGATCCACTGCGCCAAGAGCGGCGCGGACAAGCCGACTGCAATGCCCAGCAACCCGCCGGCCACCGAGAGCACGCTGGTTTCCACGAGGAACTGGCGGATGATATGCAGCTTCTTCGCGCCCAACGCGCGGCGCACGCCAATCTCGCTGGTGCGTTCGGTGACGGTCGCGAGCATAATATTCATAATGCCGATGCCGCCGACGAGCAGCGAAATGGATGCGATGGTCGCGAGCACGATGGTGAAGATGAGGTTGATCTTGCGCGCGGTGGCCAGCTCGTCAAGCGGCACGCGGATAATAAAGTCTTCAACATCCTTGTGCCCGTAACGCATCGTGCGCTCGAGCATTTTGGCGCCGGGGATGACGTGGCTCATATGATCAAACTGAACGCGCAGCCGATCAATCTGCACTTCCTTGGCGGAAATCCCGCCGGATTGGCGCTTGAATTCGCGGTCGCCATAATCCTGCCGCAAGGTGTGAAAGGGCACGTACACGTCGCCATAAAATTCATTGGCCTTGCCGAGGTTGCTTTCCTGATTCCCCATGTCCGCCTCCATCGCCATGCGCATCACGCGCCCGTGAGCGAGGTGACCGGCGAGTTTGGCCGTGCCGCTTTCGTAGGCGTACACCCAGTTGTTGGGCGTCACAAAAAATTCCTGGCCGGATTGATCGGCAAACCATTTGGATTCCGGGGTGTCCTGATTATCCAGGCGTTCCTGAAACACGATGGGCGGCAGCTCGTTGAGCTTCAAAATATCTGCGTTGTCGATGGAATCCTCAAGCGCGATCACTTCGCCCACCATCCGTTCCTTGGCGGTGCCGTTCTTTAACATGCCCCGGCGTTGATCGATAATTTTTTGCTGCGCGGCCAAATCTTCCTTCAGCCGATCGGCAGCCTCGCGCAACGCGGCCTCATCCAGTACGCGCTGCTTTTGCCCTTTGATATCGCGCAACAAATCTGCCGGCGTGCGTACGAGACCCACCACCCGATAATAATATTTTCCCACTTTGATTTCATTGGTGAGCGGATTTTGGTACGCAAACAATTCCGAGGCCAACGTGGTGGAGATGACGCACACGTTGTTTTTGGTCATCTCATCCTCCTCGCTGAGGAAGCGGCCCATAACCACTTCGGCCTGGCTAAACTCAAGGAAGTAAGGTGTGGTGCCATAAACGGCGCGATCCTTTTTCACAAATCGATCGAAGGCCACATCTTCTCTCCGGATTTTCTCGGGCAACACGCGGATGACGCCGGCATCGCGGAGATCGGCAATGCGCGCGGCGTCGTCGTACTTCACGCCGTATTCCGCCACAAAGCCGGTGCGCTGACCCTGCACTTCCTGCGCGATGGGTTTTTGGCTGGTGATGATGATGTTGATGGCGCCGAGTTTTTTAATTTCCTCCTCGGCTTTTTGTTTTTGGCCCTCTCCAATTGCCAGCATCGCGATCACCGAACACACGCCAAAGATGATGCCCAACATCGTGAGCATTGAGCGCAGCGGATAGAGCATCAGGCTTTTGAAGCCTTGGATTATGGAGCGAAATACAAACATGTCAGTTGCGCGTGTTCGTCACATCACGATCCACAAGACCGTCCTTGAGGTGAATGACCCGATCGGCGCGGTCGGCCACGTCCTGCCCGTGGGTGACAACCACGATGGTTTTGCCCTGCGCGTGCAGCGTGTCGAGCAATTCGAGAATTTCCTGACCGGTTTTGGAATCAAGGTTGCCAGTGGGTTCATCGGCCAGAATCATCAACGGATCATTCACCAAGCTCCGCGCCACGGCCACGCGCTGCTGTTGGCCACCGGAAAGTTGCAGCGGCCGGTGGTCCAACCGATCGCCGAGCCCCACGAGCCGGGCCAATTCCTCGCAATGTTCGCGATGGGCGGAGAGTTGTTTGCCCTGATAAAAAAGCGGCACGTGAATATTCTCCACCACGTCCAGCTGCGGGATGAGGTTGTACGATTGGAAAATAAATCCGATGCGTTGGCCGCGCACTTCGGAGAGGGCGCTGTCGCTCATGAGTGACACATCCTGTTCGCCAAGAAAATATTGGCCGTCAGTGGGTCGATCAAGGCATCCAAGAATATTGAGCATCGTGGATTTGCCTGAGCCGGAAGGCCCCATGATGGCCACGTAGCTGCCTTCCTTGATGTTGATGTCCACCCCCGCCAATGCCGGCACTTTCACCTCGCCAAGGTCGTAAATCTTCGTCATCCCCTCGATGCGAATGATGGAGGTGCCGTTGCGATTACCGTTGCCGTTTGAGTTGGGTTCCATACTCGAATGTTTGAAATTATCGGCCACTTCCGCCGCCTTGAAAGCGCTGCATCATTCGCCGCCGTGCAGCATCGGCCTCTTCCTTGTTAATGCCGCCATCACCATCGGCGTCCAACGCGCTGAACTCACCCATGATCTGCCGGATCCGCTCGGGCATTTTCGCGTATTCCACTTCTGAAACATTGCCGTCGGTATCAGTGTCCAAATCCATCAATGACCCGCCACCACCGCCTCCGCCGGGACGCCCTCCACCTCCACCACCCTTGCTGGAGCGATTGCCGCGCATCTCAGCATATTTGGCAAGCTGTTCTTTGCTTAAAAATTTAGCGAGATCCGCCTGGAAATCCGTGCGCAATGCGCCGGCCCCACTCCAATCGCCGCTCGATCGCATGGCGGTCATTTTTTCAGCCATCTTCTTCGCGGCGGCGGCCCATTGGGTTTTCTGCTCGGCAGTGAGGCTGAGTTCGGCGGGCGGTTCACTGGAACGCCCGGAACTACCGCCGGGCCGGCCCTTGCCTTGGCCTCCTTGGGTGGGCGGCGCTTTTTGGGCAGCGGTTGGGTTCGGCCCCACCGGCTCCACCGGCTTGGCGGGCTGGATGGTCTCGGGAAGATCTTCGAAAAAATCTTCAGCGTTGATTTGTTTGTAGCCGAAGAGACCACCGCCGACATTGAGCTCCTTGGCGTGCAATAGCGGGGCTTTGAGGATGACTTCACCCAAAGCCAGACCGCTGGTAATTTGAATGTGGGTCTGATCGTAATAGCCGGTTTCCACGCGCACAGGCATGGGCTGATTTTTTTTGTTCATCTTGAAACACACACGACGGCCTTCGGCAGTGGTGACGACACTTTGGATGGGCACCCGCAGGGTTTTGACTTTCTTGCCATCCACCGTGCGCACCTTAGGCAGGTTGGCCACAAAAATGCGGCAGGTGGCTGAGGCTCCGGGGCGAATGTAGGAAGGCAGTTTATCGGCGATGGAAACTTCGCACTTGAAAACTTTTTTATCACTGCCCCAGCGCTCGGCGGCGGCGGCCACGGGGGCCACGTAGGTAATCTCACCGCGGAAGGTGCGTTCGGCAATGGTGTCGATGCGGATTTGCACCTGCAAGCCGGGCTTCACCTGGTTAATGCGGCTCTCGTGAATCTTGAGCGCCACTTTCATTTTCGAAAGATCTGGCAGATGAATGATGTCCTGCCCCTTGCGCAGGGTGGTGCCTTTCTCAATGATGCCGGAAGAACCGCCATAGCGAGAGGACTCGCCCACATGATAAACCACCAGCCCGCTGGCGGGGGCAAAAATCCGACTCGTGGTTAACTGATTTTTTACCTCGGCGAGCTTTTCCTCTTCGAGTGTGTGCTTCTGTTTTTGGGTGTCCACCTCTTCGGTGGCGGTGATCATATTATTGGTGGCGGTTTGTTCCACGGTGGTGAGCCCCAGTTCGGCCTGTTTGATTTTGGAGTTATAATCCTGCTCCGATTTCGGGTACACAAACTTTTCATAAGCATCACTCTCCCCCGCCAGCATCTTAATTTTGTGGCGGTATTCGGCCACCTTTTGCTCCTCCTCGCGCAGAGACATTTTGGAGAGAAATTTCCGTTCCTCCAATTCCTTGAGCCATTTGAGCTTGGCCTCCGAAATGGAGACCTGATTGGAGAGGTTCGCCAGTTGCCCGGCATAATCATCCCGCGTGAGCTGCGCGTCGCTGTCTTTGAATTTCTTGAGATCCAACCTGGCAAAATTAAGCGCGATCCTGGCGTCATCAATATTCTGCTCGTTCTTGAGCTTTTGGATTTCCAAATCGTTCTCTGATTTGGTTACCGAATTTTTCGCGGTACGCACCGAGATTTCCTGACTGAGAATCCGATCCTTCAACGTACCGGGATCCAGTTCCACCAACAAATCGCCCGGAATATTAATCGTCTCATTATTGGCGATCGCCTGTTCTAGATTTGGATTAACGCGAACCAGATCTGACTCGGTTACCTTGTTTCGTGCCGCCAATGTCGCCGGAGTGTCGCCGGCCTCCGCTTGCACCTGCCGCGGGCCGTTGACGTAAGTGCCTTCTTCCACAATGCTGACGATGGTGGATGACCCATCCATTTCACTTTCCACCTGCACTGAATTCACCGCCACCAATTCGCCCCCTTCGGAAAAGGACACAATGAATTGATCATTCTCAACTTTTTCCGTGCCGTATGCGCTGGAGATTTCCTCTTTGGCGGAAAAATAATTACACCCGGCCAAGGCCACTGCGGCGAGCGCGACGGCGCTGACGGAAAATCGATGTGTGTGTTTCATAGTGAGCGGAGGCTGGTTGTTAATTACCCAAGATTTGTGCGGGCGGAAGTACAGGCACATCCTGTCCCGAACCCGGCGGCAGAGGCACGGCCGGCACTACGCCCGGTACGGGCTGGGGTTTCACCCAAAATTCATTCAAACCCGTGTTGAGAATGCCTGTGTTATTGAGCAATTTCAAGCGTTGGGTGTGAAAGTTGATGAGCGATTTGGTGACATCATTCTGCGCCTTGGCCACGGCGGTTTGGGCTTCGAGAATATCACGGGGCGACACGCGTTCGCCGGCCAGCATATCCAGCCGCGCCTTTTCCTCTTCGCGCATGGCGACGATCAGCGCTTTTTGGTTGATGGTGTAGGTTTGTTGATTCTGCGAAAGCGTGCGGACGTTGGTGCGGATCTCATCACGCAAATCATCGAGCGTTTTCATCAGGCTGCGCAGTTGCTGCTCGAAGGTAATGCGGCTTTTGCGGTAGGCGTTGCGCTCGGTGTGTTTATCCAGCGGAAGATCCAGCGAGAGGCCGATCTTGCCGGAGTACTCGCCGAAGTCAAAGGAGTTGCGATTGTAAAACTGATCCTTCAACGAGTAATCCGCCACCACCGCAAGGCTGGGCAACAAATCGTTGGCGGCGACTTCCACCTTGCGTTTTTTGTCTTCGAACTGGTCGATGTTATTCAAAATATCCAACCGGTTGGTGAGCGCGAGTTGGAATCCGTGTTTGTCATTCAGTGATACAGGGCGCAGGCCGAACTGTTTGAGGTTGCCCAGCTCGGAATCGTCGAGCACCACGGTTTCGCCCAGCGGCAGGTTCAGTTGTTTTTTGAAATCATCCAGCAACGCCTGATACGATTCGATGGCGTTAATGTAGCTGACCTTCGAGGAGTATTCCTGACGCAACGCCTGATCCAATTCGAATTGGCTGATCAGCTCACCCTGCAATCGTAGTTCCTGTTCCTGCCGAAACCGGATGCGATTCAGGTACAACTGGTATTGCACACGCACCTCGTCTTTTTTCTGAAGCAACTGCAGGTACTCCGCGATCCGATCGACGAGAAAGGTTTTTTGATAACGCGAAAACGTGCGGATGGAGTACACCAAATTGCGTTCGGATTGGGTGAGCAATTCCTCGGCAAACTTCGCGCCGGCATCCTTTAGCAACGGCTGCGTGAGCGCGAGGGTGATGTCCGGAATCTTGGGGCCGCCGCCATTAAAAAAAAGCGTGAGGTCATTGGCCAACGTGGCCGTGAGTGTGCCACCGGTCTTCAGTGCTTTGCTGAGAGTCAGGGTGGCGTCGGATTCGGTGGTGTTGATGTTGCTGCTGGAGCGATTGCGGCTAAGGTCGAGATTGGCTTTGGAAGGTTTGAGCGCGAATTTATGCCGCTCGCCGGTGAGCGAGAGCGCGGAGAGATAAAGCGTCTCGCGTTGCAGTTGATAATCCCGGCTGCTGCTCACTGCCATCTCCAACGCTTCGGGTAGTGTGAGTAAATTGGTGCCATCGGAAAAGCGGTTGAGGATAATCTCCACCGAAGGGATCTCGCCCGGCGCGCGCTTGGAATAGGGCGTCTCCACCGCAAACTCCTTCTCCGCGCCGAACAGCTGCTGATGCCGCAGGTTGAGGATATCGTACACCTCCGCATCGGCCGCTTCATGATGTTCCCCCGCGTTTTTACAGCCCAGAACGCCCAATGAGACCAGCGCACCAATCGCAAAACTTCGGAGTAACCCTCCATAACCCTTTGATATTTGGATGTTCATCATCAAATGGACGCAATATTCCCACGCCCAGCGTAGAGTAGACGTCCAGATTTCCTAAGTGTTTCAAACATTCCGATGACACAATACCTTGGCATCAGTCGCTGAACCCTAGTTACTCACTATTCGGCAGAGTTATTCACAACTTGAGCAAATTGAGGGCGTACCGCTTGACACGTAATGTATGCTCCGCGCTCTTTTACGGGGAAATTTGGATTTTCCCGGATTTTGGGAAAAATAATTTCACTTTTTTGCAAGAAAACATAGTTGAAACGCGAATATATAGTAGAGCGTCTACGATACTCGTTAGCAAAATCACAATATGGCACAGAAATTTGGGAAATATCGGCTTCACGACTGCATAAATCAGGGTGGAATCACGGAAATTTGGCTCGCAACCGACGAATACGAGAACGTCGTCGCCGTGCGCAGACTGCGGCGACGCGTGCTCAAGCAGTCCAATGCACCCAAATTGTTTAAAGCCGGCCTCAGCGTGATGCGCAAGCTCGCGCCCCATCCCAACATCGTCCGCTACATCAACCACGGCAAAGCCGATGGGCTGCCGTTTATGGTGCTGGAATTTATCCAAGGCGCAAACCTCAAGGAACTGCTTCTGCGCGATCACGATCATCTCGTGGACAACGTGGCCGATGTGATCATCCAAGCCGCCGACGGCATCAACCACCTGCACGACCACGGCTGGATGCATTTGGATATCAAACCTGAGAACCTGATGATTTCACTCAATGGCCACGTGAGTTTGTTGGATTTTGACACCGCACAAAAAATCCCCCGCAAGCCCAAGCAATTTTCCCGCTCATCCGGCACGCCCTCGTGCATGCCGCCCGAGCAGTTGAAGAATGAAAAAATAGATCAGCGCGCGGATATCTACGCCTTCGGCGCCACCGTTTACGAACTGCTCACCCACCGCAAACCGTTTGGCGGCCACACGCCCGATGAAGCAATCCGTAATCAGCTCAATGAAAACTTTCCCGTGAAGCCCCCTTGCCGCGTAAACTCTGACGTGCCGGCCGCGCTCAGCCAGCTCATCCTCCGCTGCCTCGCCCATTCGCCGGATCAGCGTTACCCGAACATGACCATTCTCAACGCCCAACTGCACACCATCCTCGGCGTGCAACAAATGCCCATCATCCCCAACGGTCCCAATGGAATTCCGGAGGCAATGGGTGTGCCCACAGCAATTCCCGCTTGAAAGAATCCGAAGGCTTAACCCGCCGATGAAGTAATTCCCTGCTTCCGCGCCATCGTGGCAAAAGCGCCGTCGCGTTCCATCAACTCCGCGAAGTTGCCCGACTCCACCACGCGGCCCGCATCGAGCACGATGATGCGATCCATCCCGCGCAAAGTCGAAAGCCGATGCGCCACGCACACCACCGTGCGCCCCTCTTCCAGCCGATCGATCGCGCCCTGCACTTCCGCCTCCGCTTTGGAATCCAGCGACGCGGTGGCTTCATCCAAAATCAAAATCGGCGCTTGCCGCGCAAACGCCCGCGCAATGGCGATCCGCTGGCGTTGCCCGCCCGAAAGCCGCGTGCCCTGTTCGCCCAACGAAGTTTCGTAGCCTTGCGGCAAGCCCTCAATAAACTCGTGCGCATTCGCCGCCTTGGCTGCAGCGATGATATCCCCGCGCGTGGCATCGAGTTTCCCGCACGCGATGTTGTCCGCCACCGATTGATTAAAAATCACGATCTCCTGACTCACCAACGCCATCTGCCCGCGCAGACTTTCAAATGAACCCTCGACAATATCAACCCCATCAATCGTGATGCGCCCGGACGTTGGATCATAAAACCGCAGCAACAAACTCACCAACGTGCTCTTGCCCGCACCGCTTTCGCCCACCACACCCAACTTCGTGCCCTTCGGCAAATCCACCTCCAACCCCCGCAACACCGGCTCATCACCGTAACTGAAATCCACCGCTTCAAACTTCAGCCCCTCGCGCAAGCGCGGCAACGCCTTCGCCTCCGTCACTTCCGCTACCGATGGCTTAGTATCAAACGCCGTCCGCAACATCCCCACGCCCACCGAGGCCTCCTGGTAATACGCGTTGATGCCACCGAGTTTTTTGATGGGTTGATAAAGCATAATCATTCCCGTGAGGAAGCCGACCAATTGCGGCGCGGATTTTCCGGTATGGAACACAAACAAAATAATCACGCCCGCGCCAAACATACTCAGCAACTCAATAACCGGATTTTGCAAATGCCGCGCCTGCAACGATTTCATCCCCACCCGCGCGAGCTTTTGATAAATCTCCGCAAAGCGACTTTGCTGCAACCGTTCCAACCCGTAGGCCTTGATGGTGCGCATGTTAGTGTACACCTCCACCATCAGGCTATCCTGCTCCGTGCCCTTTGTATAAGCCACCTTCGCCACGCGGCGCAGCTTGCGGCCCACCAAAATAATTGGGATCGCACTCAATGGTGCAAACAAAATGCCAAACAAGGCGAGCTGCCAATCCAGCAAAAACATCGCCACCACCAAACCGAGAATCGTGAACGGCTCCTTAATCGCGTCGGCCACGCCGTAGGTGAGGCATTTGTGCAGCGACCCCGCGCCGCGGTTGATTAACATCGTGTGATCGCCCAATTGCTTCGCGTGAAAATAATCCATCGAAAGCCCCTGCAATTTCTGATGGGCATCCAGCTTGATATCGCGCACGGAATATTCGCTCACCCACCCCAGACAATACACGCTGGCATAGCCAATCCCACTGCGCAGCAAAACCAACATTGGAAGAAACATCAGTCCGCCAATGATTTGACGCGTGTTGAGCGGCTCGCCAACGCGCGGCAGCCAGCCATCCGCCACCCCCTGCGCGCGCACATTCAGATCATTGAGCTTTGCTTCCCACGCCCCGGGCACAGCAGCTGCCTGCGGAATTTCCACCTTGGACTCAACCGGCTCCAGCCGTTCAAAAAGCGTTTTGGTGCCCCAAACAAAAGTGGCATTAAACAAACCAAATGCCACACCCAATAAAATGCCCAGCGCCAGCCGCCCCCAGTACCGCCGCACATAAGGCCAGCCAAAACCAATAATTTTCCGGATATTTTCCACGCGCCCGCCTTGTAAGCCACTCAATCCCGCGCGGCAATGTTCATCTGCCGCAGCAACCGATATTTCAAATTCACCTCACGCGCATTAAGGCGGGCGATTTGCCAACCCTGCGCGCCATCCAAAAACCCGCCACGAAACAGATAGCCGCGCAACCAACGCACTGCCGCGTGAATTGGCCCGTCAAGCGGATGAGCCCTTTGCCCCTCCTCGTGCTTCATCTCAGCCCAGAGTTGAGCGTACGTTTCACACCGCGCCCAGTGATCAGCGGCATCGCGAAAGGAATGATGCTCTAATTCACCCTCGAATTCCTGCACCATCCCTTTCAGCTCCAACCGCTCGTGCACCTTGCCGCCGGTGAACTTCGCCGCTCCATTTTTGAACAGCCGCACCAACCGATCCGGATACCAGTCCCCGCGCCGAATCCATTTGCCCTCATAAAGCACACAGCGCGGTAAACTAAAACCCGTGATGCCCTCTGGAAAACGCACCTCCTTCACCGAAAGCAATTCCGAAAACAAATCCGCCGACAACGCCTCATCCGCATCAAGACTGAGCACCCAATCGTGACTCGCCAAACTCAGCGCAAAATTTTTCTGTTTCACAAACCCCGGCCAATCCTGATGCACCCACCGCGCCCCAAACTCCCGCGCCACCGACTCCGTGCCATCGGTGCTCCCCGAATCCACCACAATAATCTCATCCACCACCAACGCCACACTCATAAGACACCGCCGCAAATTCGCCTCCTCATTTTTGGTAATAATAAAAAGAGAAATTTTCATCGCGTTCCGTCCGCCTCCGCTGCCCGTTCCGCCGCCGCCAACGTCAACACCGCCAGAGTCTCGCGCACATTGCGCTCCAAACTCAAGTCCGCCTTCACCGGCACCGGCCGCGCATTGGGCCGCGCACGCCAAGACTCAATCGCCGCCACGAGCCCCTCGACGCCCGAGGGATCCTCCACCACCGTGCCATTGACCCCCTCCTCGATCACCTCCGCCGCCCCGTTGCAAGCACTCGTCACCACCGGCAACCCCGCCGCCAATGCCTCAAACACCACATTCGCCGAAGGCTCATAAATGGGCGGGAACACCAACAAATCCGCCGCCGCATACGCATTCTCCAAATCCGCCATGGGCCCCACGAACCGGACGCCCGCCGGGACACCACGAGGCGGCCGTCCCTTGCCGGCCACCACCAGTTTTACACGTGGGTCGGCCAATTTTTCCAACGCCGAAAGCACAAAGGACAAACCCTTCCGTTCCCAGCCAGAACCAGCGAACAACAATAAAAACTCATCAGGCGCCACCGCCCATTCAGCGCGTTGAGCCTCGCGGTCGCCCCGCCGCCA
>JACKQG010000421.1_pt2 | contig 59768 bp, 39 predicted proteins | sample 8237621 | NCBI WGS metagenome assembly JACKQG01 (sample SAMN15677084, study PRJNA649215) | marine metagenome | biome: marine; feature: Black Sea; material: saline water; isolation source: suspended particulate matter (SPM) from the Black Sea western gyre | collected 2013-06-09/2013-06-10 | depth... | reverse complement strand
TCCTGGGCAAAATATTCTGAGCTTTTCGAGCATTACCTTTTTAGAGTGGACTCAAGTTAACTACTAAATTCCCTGTTGGCACAATTATTTCTGAGGCATCCTTTAGCTAAATATCAGCCAATGTTAACTGCATATATTTTTTGATTTCTGTTGATCGATGCTGCCGGAGACGCCATAATCACATACGAGGAATGAAAATGAAAAATCCTATAATCATTGAAATGGTGAATTCAACAAAACAAGGTATTGTATCCACTGTCATGTTGTCTTTCGCAAGCATATTAATTTCCATACCTGTGCTTGCTAATGATATGCTGGAACCACCCATGCCGAAAGGATACGCTACTGAAGCTCAATTAAAGATAGCGTTGTTAACGGGCCAGGTAAAACTAATTGATGCCAAAAATATTCCTGTACCAGATTTAGTGCAGGAGATTAAAGGTATAGAATATGGGAAGGTGGGCCAGCGGTCTCTTCATTTAGATCTATACCTGCCCAGGACTGTCAAACCTGTTCCCGGGCTTATCTTTATACATGGCGGCGCCTGGAAGAGCGGCAACAGAGCGGACATGAAATTTTATGCTGTAAAATATGCCGCTCGTGGTTATGCCACAGCCACTATTTCATACCGACTTACTAATGAAGCACCATTTCCGGCCGCGGTTCATGATACCAAATGCGCAGTACGGTGGATGCGAGCTAATGCGAAAAAATATAATATCAATCCTGATAAAATTGGTGTTTCCGGAAACTCGGCCGGCGGTCATCTGTCCATGATGGCTGGATATTCATCCGACGTAGCTAAACTTGAAGGAACGGGAGGACATCCGGGGATTTGCAGCCGCGTTCAGGTAGTGGTAAATTTTTATGGCCCTGCTGATTTGACGACTCCTTTTGCACGGAAACAAGAAGTGCTGCATGATTTTCTTTCCGGCAAGCAATATGATGATGATCCGGAAATATATGCTTTTGCATCACCTATCACTCACCTGACCAGGGATGATCCACCCACTTTGATTTTGCACGGCACCATCGATTCGACGGTGCCCATCGCTCAGGCAGATATACTTGCGAAAAAATTAAAGCAACTAAACATACCGATGGTTTATGAAAAGTTCCCTGGCTGGCCTCACACTATGGACCTTGCCGAACCAGTTAATGACCGATGCTGTTATCTCATAGATCGGTTTTTTGACAAGTACCTCCCCTTGCCAAAATGAGGATTTGATTTCAACAGTCAGCAGATTGCAAAATCAAAGTCTCATATCTTCTCCTTATCTAAATTTGTATTACTTCAACCTGTGAAGGTTGTTATAATACAAATAACAATAATTACCGGGAGTCTGTTTAATGAAAACAAAAGTCTCATACCTTCTACTTATTTATATTTGTATTGCTTCAACCAGTAACACGTTTGCTAAAGCTGAAATTGAGGATGGCCTCTATCAGGGATTGATCGGGCATTGGACATTCGATGATTTGACGGAGGGAGTGTTAAGGGATTCTACGGAGGTCGGGCTTGATGCAAGTGCCCAGGGTAATGTCTCGCTGGAGGATGGAGTTTTCGCAGCGGCAGCATGTCTCAAGGGACGGCAGGCAATCCGCATAAAGGCCAATGAGGCCTTCAGAGATCTATCATTCATTACTATCGCAACATGGGTGAGTCCAAAAGAGCTTTCTGGTTTTCGAGAGATATTCCGCAAGGAAGACGGGGACAGGCGGATTCTTTTTTCATTTCAGAATAACGGCTGGATATTGTCGCTGGGGCTAAATGTGGAAGGTTCAGGTTACGAGGAGCTGGACGCCCCGGTTCAGCCAGCATTGTTGACAGATATTCAGTGGCATCATGTGGCAGGGACATTTGATGGTAAGAAAATGCGAGTATATCTGGACGGACTCGAAATCGGCTCACGGAAAAAACCGGGACGGATTATTTCCGGTGGTAAGGCCGATGCCTTTATAGGCTCACATACAGGAACGAGTGAGTTTTTCCACGGAGCAATAGATGATATGCGGATATTCAATATATCCCTGACAGGTGAACAGATCGCCAGGCTATATAAGAAAGGTCTGTCGGCGATCGGGACGAAGGTTGAGGACTATCAAGGGCAAATAGAGGATATATATGAGGATAAAGCAACTTTTTCCGAAACTATGGCCGGGACTCGGAGGAACCTGAAAGGCAGGAATGCCCCGGCCGTTTTATTAAAGCTTGTCCAGGCAAAGCTGGCTGCAAGATTTCCCAAAGAGTTTACCGATTTTTCTAAAGCGACAAATAGCCAACCTTTCGAATATCTGACAGCCGCGAATAATTTGTGGAATTTAAGTAAGTCCGAATATCTGATGAGCCTTGTGACGGAGTATAAGCCACTAACTCAGCAGCAATGGGCGGGGCTTAGTGAGGTTGAGCTGAAGAAATGGAAAAGAGTCGAGCAGTTGGCGGTGAAATTTGAGCGGCTAAAGGATATGTCGGAGGCTGGGACGTGCGAAACGGATTGGATTAATCTTATCATGGAGGCTTCGAAACTGGTAGTGTACAGACCTGTGCAGCATGAAGCAGTAGCTCCTTATGTAAAACCTTATACTCCTCAAACACGGGATTACTCAGCAAAAGAGGCGGAAGATTTATTGCGTAGGGATTGGCTCTTTCAGGCAGATGGTAATGTAACAGTTGACTGTATAAAGAATGAGATAGAATGGACTAAAGAAGCTGCCGCAAGAATCAAGCGAAAGTATCTGGACCAGGTCGATTTTTCAAAGGAATTGTCCGAGCTCAAAGCTTTGGAAGCAAAGGTGGTTAATGGTGCCAGTAAGCGATTATATTATTCAGTGCGAAGTATTAAACGCAGAATAATGTTGGGTGATCCCGTTGTGGATTTTGACAACGTGTTGTTTATCGATGTACCTTCTCCAGCGGGCTCTGAATGGCCACATGAGACGCGTCATCGACTTGGCTATATGGCAGTACCGGGTGGCAGACTGCTTACTCTTAAAGGATTGTCCCTAACAGGGCATTTGGTAAAACTGATGCCGGTCGAGCCATTGCATGGTACATTCTGGCGGCCTGATCTGTCATTTGATGCAAAGCGAGTGCTGTTCTCATTCCATCCGGCCAACGAGAAGAACTTTCATCTTTACGAAATAAATATTGATGGCTCCGGATTGCGACAAATTACCAAGGGTATCTATGACGATGTTGACCCGATCTATATTCCGGATGACAGGCACATCATCTTTGCCAGCACACGCGGGCATAACTATGTCCGCTGTATGCCGCCGACGAACTCGTTTGTCCTAACGCGGTGCGATCTCAACGGCAGTAATATGTACATTATTTCCCGCAATAACGAGCCGGACTATCTGCCTTCGCTGCTCAATGATGGCACGGTGATTTATACCCGTTGGGAATATACCGATAAGCCGCTCTGGCGGGCTCAATCGCTTTGGACGATGGCTCCGGATGGAACCGGTGCTGCTACTTTCTGGGGCAACCAGAGTGTGTGGCCTGATCTTCTAAAAGACGCCCGGTCGATCCCGGGCAGCCACAGGGTAATGTTTACCGGTTCTGCACATCATAACTGGTTTGCCGGCAGTATCGGCATTGTTGACACACGAAAAGGTCTCAACTTCCCGAGTGGTCTTACAAAAGTAACCGCAGAACTTGAATGGCCCGAATCAGGCAACGGCCCGATCGATCCGATAGAGTCTGAGAATTATCATAAGAGTGGTAACTATCGTGCCTATCAGAATCCTTATCCATTAAGCGAAGAGGTATTTCTTGTATCAGCGGACAGGGATGGCAAGTTTGTATTGTACCTGATGGATACAGCGGGTAACAAAGAGCTGATTTACGAGGGTGTGCATCACATTCTTCACGCCATGCCTCTCAAGCCTCGTACGAAACCTGCGGTAAAGCCGGATTCTGTTCAATGGCCCACAATGGCAGAGCGGCATAAGCCTGCGGGGGGTATTATATTCAGTCATAACGTTTATCATAACGCTCCGGCCAAGATCAGGGGCAGAGCAAGTTATCTTCGTATTCTGACGATGGATGCAAAAACATACAGCTATTGGTACAAACGGCCTTATGCATCGACCGGACCGGTGGTTTCGATAGTTTCTTCCGAGGGAGTCAAAAGGATACTTGGAACGGTCCCGATTGAAGAAGACGGCTCTGTGCATTTTAAGGCGCCTTCGGGCTTATCACTTTATTTTCAATTGCTCGATGACAATTATCTGGCATTACAGACGATGCGCTCGGTCTCAGGCGTGATGCCGGGCGAGACAAGAGGTTGTCTTGGCTGTCACGAGATGCACAGTGTTACTCCTGCTAATAAAGCCGGTGCCAAAGCACTACGCCGCAGTCCCTCGGAAATAACCCCTCCGCCCTGGGGGGATGAGTCGATAAGCTATATGCGATTTGTTCAACCGGTGTTGGATAAATATTGTGGCGAGTGTCACCAGGGCAATGGAGATGGACGGGCCGAACCTGATCTTACGTATCGCGGCAGTGGCCTTTTCAAGGAGCCTTATGTGCTTTTGGTTGGTAATCCATCATGGGGGGCAGCTTATCATCCACCGGAAAATCCACCGCCCGGATTTGGGATCGCCGATACAATATTGGTTGAGGCCTATGACCAGCGTGACCCGGCTGCTTATGTAACACCGGAACCAATGACTAAGTTATCTTACAAAAGCCGTCTGGTAGATATCGCCTCGAACGGAAAACATTACAAAGTAAAAGTTGACGAACTAAGCCGGCGAAAACTCATAGCATGGGTTGATACAATGTGTCCTTATCGTGGCGATGAGGAAGTAAGGCAGATCGACGACCCTGAGTTTCAGGGGATTGACTGGCTGGCTATTCGACCACAGATTAAAAATGCACCCGTGGTAGTAAGGCCCGGGCCAATAGAAAATGGTCTATAAAGCACTCTCGGAAGAGTCCGGGTCATTAAAGACTAAAACGATTACAGGAAAGGAGATAATGTTATGCCTCGCTATATTGTGACAACGACAATTTTACTGTATGCCTTGGTGGTTTGTCCTGTTTCTGCCACTGTTCCAAGTGGAGTAAATCTTGCTAAGCTGGATAACTGGGACATTGTAATAGCAGAAAACGCTTTGCCAAGCGAGATTTACGCCGCGGAAGAATTCCAAAGCCATTTTGCTCAGGCAAGCAACATTAATCTGCCAATTATCAGACAGTCGGGTTTCGTTACGGATGGACAGCATCATATCTTCATTGGCTCAAGCCCCGCTATGCGCGCCAGCAGCGTCGGTTTCAGCACAGACGAGTTTGGGCAGGAGGACTTTCGCATTATCGTACGGGATGATAACATTGCAATAGCCGGATTGTTACAGGAAGAAACACGGGGGACGCTCTACGGTGTTTATACTTTCCTTGAAGATTATGTCGGAGTGCGATTCCTCACAGTTGACCATACGTATGTGCCCAGGATAGGGACATGGCGGGTCATTGGACCTTTGGACCGTTTTTATCATCCGCCTCTGCGTTTTCGCTGGAGCTATTACGGCGAAACCAACAGAAATCCTGAGTTCGCCGCTCAAATTCGCGTAAATACCGTCACTGACGACGCAAAGCTGGGCGGCAAGACAGGACTGAACCTCATAAACCACAGCTTTCATAGTCATCTCTCATCGCAGGAATACGGAAAGGAGCATCCGGAGTATTTCGCCCTCGTAGAGGGCAAGCGCAAACTGGAGATGGGAGGTGGAGGCCCGGAACTCTGTCTGACCAACCCGGATGTCCTCCGCATCGTTACCGATTCGGTTTTAGATGCTCTAAAGAAAAATCCCAAACTGGAGAACATATCAGTCAGCCAGAACGACAATAATAAATACTGTCGCTGTTCCCGCTGCGTTGCCATTGATAAGCGGGAAGGTACACCAATGGGCTCGCTGCTGATATTTGTTAATGCAGTAGCAGATGAGGTGGCGAAAGAGTATCCGGATGTAATGGTGGGTACATTGTCTTATTGGTATTCACGCAAGCCGCCAAAAACAATCAAGCCCCGGCCAAACGTTCAAATCCAGTTGTGCAGCATTGAATGCTGTCTTCTACATCCTATCAACGACCCAAAGTGCGAGAAAAATGTACAGTTTTGCCAGGACCTGGCCAACTGGGGTAATATGTGCAATCATATTTCTATTTGGAACTATAATACGAACTTCAGCAATTATTTACTTCCCTGCCCGAATCTTCGGGTAATAGAATCGAACATTCAATACTTTGTAACCAATAATGCGATAGGAATATTTATGCAGGCTGCGGGCAATGCACTCGGGGCCGAGATGTCTGATTTACGCAATTATGTAATGGCCAATCTGCTCTGGGATCCGGGCAAAAGTAGTCAGCAGCTAATAGATGAATTTCTTGATTTACATTATGGCCGCAGTGCTGAGCCAATTCGGCGGTTTATCAATCTAACTCATGAGAACGCACTGGCCAGCGGATTGCATCCGAACTGCTTTGGTAGAGCGAAAGATTATGCAATCGATGAAACCATAACCAAAGCGGGTCTCTTTGCTTTCACTGAAGCGATGAGATTAGCCGAAAACGACGCCGTTCGCGCTCGTGTGGAAAAGGCCTCAATCTGCGCATACCGGGCAGCCATCGAACCAATCTGGTATATTAAGGATAGATCATCAGTAGATCCCAACCTGGCCGAGCGAATGCGGCCGCTGGTAAAACACTTTCTGGAGTTGTGCAATAAATATGGAGTGACCAATGCCAGCGAACGCAGTAGTATCGAAAGTGAGAGTAAACGGCTCAAACGCATCGTCGGATTATAAAGCTATCCGGGTTGTTATGGCTGATAGCTTTGGGCCTCATTTCGACTCTCGCTTGATCCTAAACTGGGTATTCTTTGAACAACTGCCAACCAGGGAGCTGGAAGCTTAAGTTACTGTCAGCCCCTTGTCACGAGTGATAGCAAGCTCGTACATATGTCAGGAATGTTAATCCGATTATTACTTGATATTGTAGGTGATGAATACACACAATCTTGTTATCCTTATATAGCTCGAAACAAGAAGAAAGGAGCAATCTATGAAAAGTGATTATAAACTTTCAAGACGGGAATTTGTCCGCAATACCGCCGTGGGGCTGGCGATTTCTACATTAGGAACCACCTCCTCTTGCTCTCAGATGTCTGGGTTTTCCCAAAGCCCAAAGCTGCCTATGCGAACTCTGGGCAGAACGGGTTTACCGATTACCATTATGACTTATGGTGGGGGTTCGCAGTTTACCGCGATGGACGATGGTGAGTGGGAGCCGCATATGGAGCGAGCCGTCGAAATGGGAATCAACCTTTTCGATACCTCTCCCGGCTATCAATGGGAGGCTTCCCTGAGCAGTGAAGAGCGTTTTGGGAAAATCCTGCCGAAATATCGGAAACGAATCATTCTGTCCACGAAGGTGGATTCCCGAGACGTTGCAGTCGCCATGCAGGAGTTTGAACGCAGCCTGCAACGACTTAAGACTGATTATATTGATATTCTAATGATACACGGCATTAACGACAAAGACGATCCGGCCGATCTGGACAGAATATATAAGCAGATGCATCGGCTAAAAGATGAGGGGATTGTTCGCTTCAACGGTTTTTCAGCAATGGACGACGGACCCTACACCAGGGACATGCTCAATAGAATGGATCCGGATGTAGTAATTCTGACGTTGAATGCCACCAAATTCACGAGCATGGCGAAAGAGGCGCTTCCAGTGGCACAGCAGCGCAATACCGGCGTGTTAGCCATGAAGGTAATGCTCAACATTGTAGGCAAGAAAGCGACCGCCCGGGAATTGCTTCAGTATGCCTGGACGGAACAGGGTGTGGCTACGGCAGTGATTGGCCATAATGGAATTGAACCGCTCGAAGAGAATTATCGTCTTGCCCTGGAATTCGGCGAAAAAGGAATGGTCGCTACTGTTGATAGGAAAGAGCTTGAGAGACGGCTGGCGCCCCTGGCCGGTCCACATGCACTGTGTTGGGCAAGGCCTGATTATGATGACGGCATGACAACAGCATAGCAATGACAGTGGTGATTTTTTTTCAGGGCTTCTGCATCTTGAATCGATGTCAGTTGTAACTTGGAGTGAAATCCCCGGTAATAATGTTTGATGCAAATTGTGCAATCACAGGAGGCGTTATGCGTACAGCATGTTTTATGGTATTGATGATGCTTTCCGGTACAATTTGGGTGGAGTCTTGTCTGGCAGGAGCAATCGATGGGAACCGATATCGCGTAATTGTATCTTCGGATATCGGAGGAGGAGACGAAGACGATATTCAGTCGATGGTCCATTATCTTGTTTACTCGGATCTATTCGACACAGAGGGCCTTATCTCTTCACCTCCCAAACAGGGCAGAGCGAGGGACATATTCAAGGTTATCGATGTATATGCCAAAGACTATCCTAAGCTAACGACATATTCGACCAGATATCCAAAGCCGGAATATCTGCGTTCGATTACGAAACAGGGTGCAATTGAGCCGGCTGGGGAAAAAGGGTATGGGAAAGCGACCGAAGGTTCCCGTTGGATCATTGAATGTGCAAGGAAAGATGACAAACGGCCATTGTATATTCTTGTGTGGGGTTCGATAACCGACGTTGCCCAGGCCCTACATGACGAACCATCAATCAAGGATAAAATTCGTGTTCATTTCATAGCCTCCTGGAACCAGCGGCAGGACGAAAACTCTTTTCGGTATATTGACAGGCATCACAGCGATTTGTGGTTGATTCATAACGACACGACATTTCGGGGGTGGTATATGGGGGGCAGCAACAAAGGCGACCTCGGGAATAAATCCTTTGTAACTACACATATCAATGGTCACGGTGCGTTGGGCGATTATTTTTCGCCGCTTAAAGGCGGCAGCATCAAGATGGGCGACACACCGACAGTGGCCTGGCTTCTTTACGGAACACCTGAGGATCCGACAAGGGAAAGCTGGGGCGGTCAATTTGTTAAGAAACCGGGACGCCCCAATTGGTGGACGGACAATCCGGCACCGGAACAGAACGAATCCGGCAAGCCCGGCGCCCGCACGGTAAACAAATGGCGAGTGGACTATCTTCGCCATTTTCAAAAGCGTATGGATCGATGCAAAAAACACAAAGAATAACACATACCATTCCATTTATTCATTCGAGCCGGCAGTCTTCCAAATTAAGCCTTGCCAAATCATGCATTTATACTATACTTCTGTCTCTTTATCAGACTATGGAGGTCGGAAGTGACAAAAGGCTTAAGAACAAACGCATTGCTTTTCATTATACTTATCATCGGCTTGTTATCGATTGATACATGTTTTGGAGAGACAATAACATATCCACATCGCGGGTTTTCTGAGGTCTCTTTAAAAACCGGCGGCAATGTATTCAATCCCTACATGGATGTTAAGTTCGAGGTAGTTTTTGAGCGGCCTGATCGTTCGAAAGTAGTGGTTGACGGTTTCTATGATGGCCAGAGCACTTTCAGGGCCAGAGCTTACTGTGACACGATAGGTAGATGGCGATGGAGGTCTTCTTCCAACATTGAGGATCTGGACAAGAAAAGCGGTGCGTTCGAAGTCAAAGCCTCATCCCTTAAAGGCAAGTTACGGCTGCACATGAAAGACCAACGTCAGTTTGCTTATGACAACGGCCAATGGTTTCTGCATATAGGCGATACAGGGTATAGGTATGTAACGCAGACTGAGCCAAAATGGAAAGAATATATAGACCAGGCTGCTGAAATGGGAGCTACCAAGATTAGGACGTGGTTCTGTCAGGAGCGGTCGGACGTTCAGGTTCTTTTCTCAAATGAGCGAAGAGAATTGAATCTTGCATACTGGCAGGAAATCGATAAACGTTTGAATTATGCATTTGAAAGGCACCCACACGTAATCTTCGAGTTGATTCCATATGGTGAAGATACGGAAGAGCTGCGAAGATACGGCAGGGACGATGAGGGAGCGAAACTGATAGCACGATACGCGCAAGCGAGGTTTTCGGCTTTGCCAAATATCTACTGGTGCATTTCGAATGATCGCGAGATTGTCTCAGATGGCAAGCTTACCGGCAGGAAGGTTCTTTGGGACACAATTAACAAGATCGGAAAGGATATGGCGGCGAGGGAGCCGTGGGGAACACTGATTACTAATCACCAAAGCAGATTCAAGGGATACGATTTTACAGATGCGGTGTGGTCGGATATTATCACGCTCGAAGATTTGGACCAGGTCGATGGGAAAATATTCAAAGAATACTATAGCAAACGAGCAGTTCCTATGGTGCTGGACGAGGATCGCTACGAACACTGGCGGAATCCAAAGTACGACCGGTATTTCTTTCGAAGGCTGATGTGGGCAAGCCTTCTATCGGGTGGGTGTGCCACATACGGCGGATTAAAGACATATGAGGCATATGATGGGGATTTATTAGGAATGCAGGGATACTTCGATTCTGTTACCCAGGGAAAACTGGAGCATGGGGCGGATGATTTTGTTCATATACACAAATTCTTTATAGACAGCAAACTGACCTTAGTAAATATGAAGCCCAGCGATGCAATACTTGGTAATGAGCCGGAAAAATCCAAGTGCATGAGTGATAATAAAACCTTCATCCTGTATCTGGCCAATCCCGACAATTCCAAACCTGGCGAGGCAAATGTTAGCCGGACACCCGCAAATATGACAGTCCAATTACCTGAAGGCGAATTTGCAGTAAGGTGGTTCAATCCCAGAACTGGACAGTGGACAGATGAAGGTGATGTGTCCGGAGGTAAGCTAAGACTGATATCACCTGATATAGGTGATTGGATTGTTCTGTTGAGATTAGAACGTTCGCCAGTTTCAAAAGGACCGTTAAGGATTATTCCGGAGAATTCAAGATATTTCACGGACGGCTCAGGCAAGGCAGTATTTCTGACTGGCTCGCACACGTGGGCTAATTTCCAGGAACGTGGAGTTGAGGGCCAGACGCCCGACTTCGATTATGAACAATACCTGGACTTTATGCAAACAATGGGCCACAATTTCATGCGAATGTGGAGATGGGAACACGCACTGTGGATGCAGTTTGTACCGAGCGAAACTTTGATCCGCTACAAACCAATGGCTTATATACGAACAGGCCCGGGCAAGGCGATCGACGGTAAACCCAGGTTCGATCTGACGCAATTCAATCAGACATATTTTGACCGGCTTCGAAGGCGGGTTGTTGCAGCAGGTGAGCGAGGTCTATATGTCGGCGTCATGCTGTTTCAGGGTTTCAGTGTCGAGCAGAAAGGTACAAAGGGAGTCGATGTGAAAAAGGGTAATGCCTGGGACGGCCATCCATACAATCCAAAGAACAACATAAACGGCATTAATGGAGATATAAATGAAGATGGAGAAGGCGATGAAACGCATACTCTCAAGATTACAGAGATAATTAGCCTGCAGGAGGCTTACGTTCGCAAGGTTGTCGATACATTGAATGATCTGGATAATGTCTTATGGGAGATCAGCAATGAAAGTCATACCGGCTCAATAAAGTGGCATTACCATATGATCCGGTTCATCAAGGAATACGAGTCTACCCAACCTAAGCAGCATCCCGTCGGAATGACCAGCTCGCCAATTAATAATCCACCGCTATTTGCAAGTCCGGCCGACTGGATTTCGCCGAACGGCAAGAGCTATCTTAATGACCCTCCTGACACAAAGGGAAATAAAGTAATAATCGTTGATAATGACCATATTAATCCCTGGAACAGCGATCCTAACTGGGTATGGAAGAATTTTATGCGGGGTAACCATTTTATCCTGATGGATAGCTATCAGGATTTTCGGATAGGCTCACCTGAAAAGCCTGAGTCAGTACATGACCCCACGCGTAGAGCAATGGGTATGGCACGAAGTCTTTCCGAGCGAATAGATTTAGTATCGATGATACCACAAAGCAAACTGGCCTCAACCGGATATTGTCTGGCTGATCCCGGCCGGAAATACCTGGCTTATAAATCCGAGGAAGGATATAACAAGTTCACTCTTACTCTCACACCCGGTAAATACTCGGTTGAATGGATAAACTTATCAAGCGGCAAGAGCCTTAAATCGCAAGACCTCCATGCAAAGACCGGCAAGAACATATTTGTTCCGCCATTGAGCGGTCCAGCCATCCTATATCTGCAAAAGATGCAAAACTGAAAATTTCAAATTCAGCAACTTAAACACTCAGCAACAAAACCGCCCATTGAAAACGTTCACAAAATATCTGCCTTTTCTGATTAAAAAATTTAAAGTGATCGAATCCAGGCATCTATTCTATCTGGTCGTCATGAAAGACCTCCCGATTACTTAATGAATTAAGAGTTATAACCGAAACCGATATTATAATGTACATTGAAGGTGCATGTCTCGTATTCAGCGTGGCTTCTCCGATTCGTCCAGATACGGGAAACGCTCCCAGCACCACCGCCAATCCTCGTTTATACCCTGAGGTGGCAGGAGTGTTTCTATGGGTAAATCTTCAATAAAAATCTTCCAAGTCTCGGTATGGACCCACTTATGTTTCTCCGAGTGGCCGTCGGCAAAGCCAAAAGTTGCCGACTTGCTGTGGAAAGTGGCCAGTTCATCTATCCATCGATTGTCTACCCAGGGAGCAAAACTCCAGCCGCCATGATCGTAGTTAAAGTTGGGGTTTTGGAACTCGCTTTCGACAAAGACATACTTAAGACTGGCGTGTGTGATCTCTTCCAGCCTCTTGGGGAAGTGCTTGTGACGGGCTTCCGTCCAGGAATGAAATCCTTTCCTGGCGGCGGAAAGGACATCCGGGATGACATAACTGCGATACATCCGCTGGTGCTCCTCAGCACCCGTCTGATACCGGTTGTCGCCGGGGCAGTGGTACATCTCGTGGTCGTTTATATAGGAATACAGAGCTCCTCGTTTGATACCACGAACGCGGTCCTCAAGCAGAGGAGTGTTGCTAATGTAAGCGCCGCTTTGGTCTATAGGTGGCAAGACCCACATAGGGCTATTCAGATTAGACATATCTACATGGCCCCGGACGATCCGGCTATCGTTATCATCGGCGTACATCGTATAGGCCAGCACCAGAGACCGCTGGTTGGCCATGCAATTCGAACCACGCGCCAATTCCTTGGCGGCTCTAAGAGCGGGCATCAGGATGGCCATTAGTACGGCTATCACTGCGATAACGACTAAGAGTTCTATAAGAGTAAAGGCTCGTTTCTTGAACATCTCTATCCTCTTTTTTGTGCCAGGTATGTGTAGAACACTAAAGTCTTTAGGCACAAAGTTACATATAATCATACTAATTGTTGCAGAGGATTGCAAGCATTCCTTCGGACCTGCGCAGCGTTTGATGTCTGAGTAGCTGCATAATCCATTGCTCGTTGTAGTTCCTCTTGAATTCAAGCGGCGTGTACGTTCATATTCGAATCAGAAATCAAGTTCATGTCGTGTGTATGATTCGGCCTAAGTTGTTAACATGGAATATCAATGCAAACTCGTTCTGTGCTAATCACTTGACCAGTGAAGAACTGGCATGTATTATAGTGTCGATTGATCAGAGGTGTGATCTAAAAAGAGTATCTGCCGTACAGGCTCAAGGGCCCCGGGGCGTTAGTTTTTTTTTGAGGATGGTATTAAACAGGAGAATAAGATGTCTAAAACGAAAGTCGTATTAGCTTTGTCAGTGCTTGTGGTATTTTTAGTAATGTTGGAGCCAATGGTTGCGGTTGGGGCCGAGTGGCCATGCTGGCGTGGGCCAGACAGGAACGGTATAAGCCCGGATACTGGATTGCTCAAGAAATGGCCCGAGGCCGGACCGAAGTTACTCTGGAAGGTCGACGGATTGGGCAAGGGTTTCTCTACGGTCGCTGTGACCGGAGGAACCATATATATCACCGGTGATGTTGACGACTCGCTGACTTTGTTCGCCTTCGATATGAACGGTAAGATTAAGTGGAAAGTCCCTGTTGACAAGACCTGGACGAAGGACCATCCCGGTTCGCGATCAACGCCTACTATCGACGATGGTCGTTTGTATCTGCTCAGCGGCCACGGCAAGGCAGTATGTATGGATGCCGGTAACGGACAAGTCAAATGGTACAAAACGATGAATAGCTTCGGGGGCAAGAGTGGAGGCTGGGGCTATGCCGAGTCGATTCTCATCCATAACGATATGGCGATTGTAAAGCCCGGCGGAAAGAACAGCATTGTTGCTCTGAACAAGGTCACCGGTGAAACCGTTTGGCAGAGCACGGGCATCAACGCAGGACCGGAATACGGTTCATGCATTGCATTCGACTGCGGCGGTGTGGACGTGATCGCAACTGGCACCAAAGAAGGACTGGTTGGAGTTTCGGCGAGAACCGGCGAGAAATTCTGGCTCAACGAATGGTGTAAAGGAAATGTAGCCAACTGTCCCGATCCCCAGTATTCCGAAGGCTATCTGTTCTGGGCCAACGGCTACGGCAAGGGTGGGATATGCCTGAAGCTCACACCGGCCGGCGGCAAGGTCGCAGCCGAAGAGGTTTTCACCACAAAAGATTTTGTCTGTCATCACGGCGGATACGTAATTCTCGACGGTCACATCTACGGCAATCACAGCGGCGGCTGGACATGTATGGAATTGAAAACAGGCAAAGTCAAATGGTATGAAAAGGCAGTTGGCAAAGGTTCGCTCTGCTATGCCGACGGCATGCTTTACGTGTTTGGGGAGCGGAGTGGAAAAGCCGGCCTGCTGGTATGTTCGCCCGATACTACCAAGGTCAGGGGTACATTTAACGTAGAAGGCTCGGGGCCAAGCTGGGCGCATCCTGTGGTCACAGGTGGCAGACTTTACCTGCGATACGCCGACAACCTATACTGCTTCGATGTCAAAGATAGATAGTGAGGCATAAAAACCGGTTTGCTTGGCCAAACAATTGACGTTTTGCAGCTCGTGGAAAGAGTAACTTTCATGCGTGCGAACTGGTTCCGATAGGCTGGTAAGACCGGTCCCGGGAATTTTAGAGTTCGCCCTTATAAAGGTTCCAGCAGAAACATTGAAATTGAAAGCTGAGGGGTGGTATGCGGAATTCACAAATAGACTTAACTGCCTTTCGTTGCACTTGTCCATAAGTTATACAAATGAGATATTATAACAAACAATCAAAATATTTTCCTTGACGGCAAAGCGGTTGGTTTGGTATAAATAATGTTAGTGAAGTTTGTATCCGCACAGCTCGGCATCTTTAACTTATAGATCATCAAGCTGGCGAAATGCCTGTTGTTTTCACAAATAGAGGAGGAATTATTATGAATTATGCAAGGCAAGTCAAAGATTTTAACAAGGTTCTTTGCGCTTTGCAATAAAGATATTGTTTACATTTCAATGAATATTTCAGGTTTCGCCTTTGCGGGAACGTGTCTTTTGGTATGTGGCCAAAGCATAATATATCATTATTTTAATCTTTTTAAGGAGGATTATTATGTGTAAGAAGTTGTTTTATTTTATTTCTCTTGTTTTGGTTCTGAGCATAGCCGGTAATGCCATGGCCCAGCTCGACCCGGCTTCCATTACTGATGGTAATGTGTACCAGTTTGATAATGTCGGTACCGATGTACCAGATGATTCAGCCAATAGCAATACGGCCAATCTCATTGGAAGCCCCCAGGTCGTTGATGGCCTCAAAGGCAAGGCGTTACAGTTCAACGGGACCAGTGATGGCGTCCATATCCCGGACGCTGCTACGATCAACCTTAGTACTCACACGAATCATACGGTGGTTGCAATATTCAAATGTGCCGATGTGACTAAACCGGAGAAACAGGTGGTGTATGATGAAGGCGGCACAACCCGCGGGGTCAGCATATACGTCCATGAAGGTCTGGTCTATGTCGGAGGATGGAACTTGAGCGATTATACACCGGAATGGACAGGTACATTTCTCTCTGCACCGATCAGTTCAAATCAATGGGTTGCCGTTGCTGCTGTCCTGCGAGACGGTACCGCAGCCCAGGAAGACGACAAGTTTGAAATGTGGATGGATGGGGTGCTGATCGGTAAGGGGCCCGGCGCTGAATTGAGGAGCCGCTCGAATGACAACGGCATCGGGTATGCCAATTCACAAACGAAACTTCATGACGGTAATGTTACGGGCGGCGGCAATTACTTCGAGGGCACGGTTGACGAGATTTGGATCATCAATGCTGCGCTGACACAAGTCGAGTTGAGTGGTTTTGCGGGTAAGCCGTGGCCTTTCTCTTTTGGCCCCACACCAGCCGATGGAGCCTTAAATATGGACACATGGGTAAGCATGTCCTGGACGCCGGGAGCTTTTGCTCTCTCGCACGATGTATATTTCGGTGAGAATTTTGACGATGTTGACAGCGGCGCCGAGAGTACTTTCCAGGGTAATCAGGCCACAACAGATTTTATTGCCGGCTTCCCCGGATTTGCTGTTCCCGAAGGTCTTGTCCCGGGCACAACTTACTACTGGCGTGTTGATGAGGTCAATGAAGCTGAACCAAATAGTCCGTGGAAGGGCAGCGTCTGGAGCTTTGCAATTCCTCCAAAGACCGCCTACTTCCCCGATCCTGCTAATGGTGCCGAGGCTGTAAGCGTAAATGCCAAACTTAGCTGGACGGAAGGTTTTGGGGCGAAACTACATTACGCATACTTCGGTGACAATTTTGACGATGTCCTCAATGCCTCCGGAGCACTTCCTCTTGGAGATTCAACTTATGAACCCGGTCCGCTTGTGATGGCCAAGACCTATTACTGGCGAATCGACGAGTTTGATATTATCGAAACGCATAAAGGCGACGTCTGGAGCTTTACAACTGAAGGTGCTGTTGCGGCACTTAACCCGGCTAATGGTGCTGTGGATATAACACAGACGCCTGTTCTCACATGGGCGCCGGGCTTAGGTGCTTCACATGAAGTCTATTTCGGCGCAGATGCAGCTTCTCTAGAGCTTAAAGGCAGCGGAAACCTTGGCTCCGAGAGCTTCGAACCAGGACAACTTGAGTGGGATACCACTTACTATTGGCGTGTTGACGAGGCTAATAGCGCAAATGCTGACAGCCCGTGGACAGGCCCGCTCTGGAGCTTGACTACAGCCAACTTCCTTATCATTGACGATATGGAAAGCTACAATGACATTGATGAAGGCCAGGACGGAAGCAACAGGATATATCTCGCCTGGATAGACGGATTCGAAAATCCGGCCATAAATGGTTCTGTCGTTGGTAACTTAAATCCTCCATTTGCCGAGCAGAGCATCGTTCACAGCGGCAATCAGTCTATGCCGATGGCCTACGATAATGCTGTCGGAAAATCCGAAGCGACTTTGACATTGACTTCCAATAAGGACTGGACAATCAAAGGTGTCGACACACTGATGATTTGGTTCAGAGGCAGTTCATCTAATGCTGCTGAGACTTTGTACGTTGCTCTCAACGGTAATACAAGGGTCGATTATGATGATCCTGATGCAGCTCTGAAAACTTCCTGGACTCCATGGAACATCCCCTTGCAGGCATTTGCAGACCAGGGTGTGAACCTCGCCAACGTCAATTCGATTACTCTTGGCCTTAGCTCGGTCACCGGCGGGACAGGTATGATGTACTTCGACGATATTCGTCTCTATCCGCCTGCACAGTAAGCGCTGGATCCTATGAAGCAAAAGTAGTTAATGCTAATGATTTATAAATTTGGGGCTTATATTGATTCGATTCAGTATAAGCCCCTTTATCTTCCACGTGGTCTCCTCTCCGGCTTCCATAGCTACTTCGTTAGAGCTTCCCTCACCCTCTTCAGGTTCTCGATGATCTCGGGGTCGCCGGGATCGACCTGTAGTGCTGCCTCAAACTGCACCATCGCCTCGCGCAAGCGCCCTTGCGCTGAATACACCGCGCCGAGGTTGTTGCGAGCCTCTGCGTGTTCCGGTTCGAGGCGGACCGCCCGCTCCAGATGGGACTGGGCCTCGTCTAATTTCTGCTGTCTGCCGAGTGCCATCCCCAGCATGTTGAGCGCGCCCACATGGTTGGGATCGATCTGAATCGTTTGTTGCAGCTCCGTCACAGCTTCCCCCACGCGTTCCTTCTTCATCAGGATTCGCGCCAGATTGAAATGTGCGTGCGTAAAGTCTGGCCTGAGCCGGATGGCCCGTTCGAATTGCGCCTGAGCTTCTTCATGGCCCAATCGCTCGTAGGTGATACCCAGGTTATTATGTGCCCCGGCATATGTTGGGTCCGCTTCCAGCGCCTGCTTGAATTCCGCCACAGCTTCTGCCAGCTTGCCCATATTCAGGAACTCGGTACCCATGCGGTTGTGGACGCGCGCGTAGTTGGGCCGGGCCTGGCCCAATGCCTTGGCGGTTGCGACGGCTTCCGCGTCACTTTGAGCGGAACGCGGAATCTCGCGCGCCGACGCCGCTCGGCCAACTTCAATTTCGTCAAGGATCCCCTTCAGCGCCTCGGCGGCAACGCGGCACCCTTCCGGTGAGGGATGGAGCTCATCGCCGGCGCTGTAACGCAGCCGCGGCTTCACCGCCCCGGACGACTCCGCGTGGTGCCGCTGGAAAAACTCTGAGAGTCGCACCGACGGGATATCGTACATCGCCGCCAGATACTCGACCACGAGTTGCTCGCTGCCCTGGGGCATGAAGCAGACGTCCGCGATGCGGTCATCAAAAAACCGCGGCCAGATAGCGACCACCGGTTGAAATCCGTGACGGTCGGCAAGCTCCCGGTATCGGCGCAGTCCCTCGGCCACGTTGTTGTCTCCGATGGCGTCCTGGTTCCAGCGCACGGGGTCCGCTTCCGCTCCGAAGTTAAACAGGTTCAACCGAATGCTGGCAAGGCGAAAGAGGTGGGATCTCCGAAACAACGCCTTGACGACCGCAGGACGATTAATCGTCTCCCCAAGAGGAAACGCCTCGCGGTTGAAGTTGTCGAAATCGTTCTCCACGAACACCAGAACTACTACATCCGGATCGAATCGCACCCCCTTAACCTCTAACAGTTCGACCTCGGCACGCGTGCAATACGCACTGACACCGAAGTTGAGGACCTCGGTTGACCCGTCACCGTAGAGGTCTTCGAGCTGGCGGGAAATGGTTTCGGATTCGCGCAGCCCATAGCCCTCGACGACCGAATCTCCGAGCAGCAGGACCCGCCTGACGCCATCAGGCTTCTGGAGCGTGCGCTCCCTGTCGCGCTGTCCGTGAGAGTTGGTCCGTTCGTAGGTCTGGATGAAGTCCGGATCGTCGTTGCGGCAGTTTGCCTTCAGCTCAAAGCCCAGGATAGGATTCGTCGAGCGCTTGTAGATGCAGTCATAGGAACTGAGCTGAATTGGCTTCATGTCCGGTGCCCGACCGAGGATTCGAACCAAGGCTTCGGCCGCAAGCAGGGCGAGCAGCGTGGCGCAGACCGCCACGACTGGTTTGGCCAGCCGGCCAAGAAACGCTCGCGACCGTTGTTCTGATGACATACTGTCGTGCTCCGGTTATCTGCGCCATCATGTCATAGGTTGGCTTACAATAAGTCTGAGATCCATCGACAGGAATGATTATATCACAAGGGATATAGCGATTCAATGTGTGCTTGTGAAGCAAATATAGAATCAACACAAATTTCGTACTCAGGTTTATTAATCTACACCATTTGCAACATTCGATACTAATGGATTACTCAGACGTGCAGTTCACTATTGAGTATTCCACTCATTTATTATGGCCCAGCTTCGAAATAAAAACAGACAGAACCTAAGTACTTACCGGAAGCCTCGTTCTTCTGGCTCTCAGGACCAAGGTCCTGAGCTTTATTGAACTTTGTCCCAATAGCGGGTATCCCGTGCAACAATGATATCCCTGTCTCCGGCACATTGATACTCTTACTCCTGGGATCAGGACCGTCCTTCGGCCTATAGACACCAAGAAAAGCATCTTCTGTTCCATTGAGCAGTGTAATTTCCCCTTCTTTGGTTTCAAATGTCACCCAGTGCCAGTCCCGATAGTAGCCGCTAAATTCCGGATAATCCCACGTCATACCCGGCGTATGGTTTTTGTAATCATTGCTCCAGAAATCCAGCAATCCACCTTTTGTTCTGTTTTTCCATACTCGATATGGCCCTTTGCCGACCCATTTCATCTTTACCATTTTGTTTTCAGGATAATCAAATGTGATTCCCATCAGGTCAAACTGCCCATCAAGCTCATACTGATAATCTAACCTCACCCAACCGCTCGGATAAATTTTCCACTTCGCATAGTCAAGACCCTCCTCATATATTGCCTCGACGAAAATATCATCATTCTTGCGCCAATGGTTAAACTCACCAAGCTTGCTGTCACCAACTATCGGCCGGGGCCCCTTTTCCATCGAGATAGATCTACCGTCTTTCTCAACCTTAGCCAACTCGCCGGTCTTTTTGCTGAACGAAAGCTTCAGACCATCCACCTTGACCAAAAGCTCCTCCTGGCCTTCGGTTAAGCTGACCTCAGAGTTCTTTTTACTTTCCTTTTTTACATACTGATACCAGGATTCAGATTCCTTTTGAATTCCCCACGACCATGTCCAGACTTCCTTACCCGCCGGATCAAATGCAGTTAGATAAAGTACTCCTGCCTTATGCCAATCCTCCGGCAGATTCAGCTTCAACACACCTTTGCCGCCGGCTTCCACATCGCAAGCTTTCAGTGTGTCACTATGAAGGATATTATGCTGGGACAGGTCTAAGAACTTTCACAACGATTTTTTCTTCTTTTACAACCCATATTATAAGAGAATATATGGTATGCTATCTTTATCTTGATCAAGGTGAATAATCAACCTCGGATATAATTTTGATATAATATGGTATGGACTTTATTAATCACGCAAAGGAGAAATTATGTTTTTGAACAAATTTATTTTAACGTTCGCTTTTTCCTGCCTTTTGTTAGTTGCCGGTGAAAACGGAGGTATGTCCAACACTGCCCTTGCTCTGGAAGTTGGAGTTGCAACGGTCGATATTACTCCTCCTCTTGGAATGCCTATGAGAGGATATGCCTCACGAAAAGAACTGTCTAATGGCATTTGGGATCCTCTATATGCCAAATCAATCGTTTTGGATGATGGAAACAAGCGCGTTTCTTTTGTTATCCTTGATCTCATTGGCCCTCCACCAGAAGAAGTTCGTGAACGCATCCGTCAGAAAGCTGAACAAGAATTGCAGATTTCTACTATTCTTTTTTTAGCAATTCATACTCATGCCGGCCCCGATCTGAAACCTGATCTTCCATCGAAAAAGAATCCCTGGCTGTCCACATTAGAGAGAAATATATATGAAGTTATCAATAATGCTGTTTCATCGAAATCTCCTGTAACAGTTGAAATAGGGTACGGTTCGGCAGACATCTCATACGACCGGCGTGTGGTCAATCCGGATGGGACAGTTAAGATGCTGTGGAGTAATCCGGCCCGACAAGAGAATACTCCAGTCGATCAGACTGTTGGTATTATCGGTTTTAAGGGAACCGATGGCAAATGGATTGCTATCCTGGTTCATTATGCATGTCATCCGGTAGTGTTTGAGGGCTCAAACCTGAAATATTCTGCTGAATTTCCGGGCGTTATGCGTAACTATGTTGAGAAACGCCTTGGTGGCACTTGTCTTTACCTGCAGGGAGCCTGTGGAGAGATCAATCCGTATGACAGGCCGAAGGAAAATAATCAGGATACATATACGAAACTAAAGCAAACGGGAATTGCACTGGGAAAGGAAGTTGTCCGCATTGCTGAGTCAATGAAGCCAGTTAAGGAAGATAAACTCATATTGAGCACGTATCAATATATCACCGAGTTGAAATACCGTTATGACCTAAAAGATGAGAATGTGAAAGAATTTTATATTAAGCAGCGCGGGAAAAAATATTATGAAGAATTGCTCAGAGACCGTCCATCGGTTATTAAAGCGGAAACTCCGATAGTGTTATTGGGAGAAGAAATTGCCTGGGTAGGCTTCCCGGGAGAATTTTTTGATGACTTTCAGATTGCTCTTCGCAATCGGTCACCTATTTCTCATACTTTTTTTCTGGGCTATTGTAACGATGTTTTTTCATACTTTCCCACAATCCAAGCTGCTTCAGAGGGTGGATATGGTGCAAGTTATTCCACCTATGTTGAAGTTGGTGCGGGAGAACGCTTAGTTGATAATGCTATTATCCGTTTGCATACGATAACAGGAAATCTAAAATCTTTCCCTGATCGCTGATTACTATGACTTGACAAAGGTCGTTAAATCTCAGTCGATGTGTGCATGTCAACTACGAAAAAAAGAATGGCTCAACGGCAAATCCGTTTGAAGCACGCTCTTTGGAGGTTACAAAAATGTTCAAATACATCATGAGAAATTTGCTGATAGTGGCAACAATACTCCTATTCGCCGGAATGGCCACAGGAAAACCATATCATTTGACCTTTTCCACTTTCTTCGGAGGCAGCGCCGGGGAAGGAATTCGTGATGTCGAAGTTGACAACCTGGGCAACATATACGTAGCAGGCACCACCCGCTCTCCAGACTTCCCTACAACGCCGGGTGCTTATGACGAGCATCTGGACACCAGTCTTGGAAAAACCCGCTGGGGATATAATTCAGAGATATTCGTGGCCAAGTTTAGCCCTATAGGAAGTTTGGTGTGGTCAACAATTATTGGCGGCCCCAATTCAGAAGAGGCCTACGGGCTTGAAATCGACAGTAAAAGATATGTTGTTGTTCATGGTCGCGGTGCTCAGGGCTCTCCCATTACTCCGGGCGTATATCAAAGACAATTCAAGGGATGCGGAGGTAAAGATCCGGGGAATCCACACAACACAAGCCAGAATGCGTACATATGTAAACTTACGCCTGATGGCTCGTCTCTCGTGTGGGCAAGCTTCTTCGGTATCGACCATCTCCACCGTGATTTGGCGCTGGATAAGAACGATGACATCTATGTCACCTGGGGGGTTCGTCCGGACAAAAACGATCCCGCCCATTGGAACACATGGATGGATCCGGCCTGGAACGCTAATGCATTCCTACCAAATCCTCAAAGCGGAACTGACTGCGGCGTTGCCAAGATTTCTTCCGACGGCAGTTGTGTGGTGTGGGCCACCTATCTGGGTGGTTCTGATTATGACTCGATTGAAGCTTCCATCGACGTCGATGAGAATGGATACGTATATGTCGGATGTCAAACAAGGTCCAATGACATTCCAACGACTTCTGGAGCCCACGACAGAACTCATAATGGAGGTGTTGACTGGTATGTTGCCAAACTTTTACCGGACGGCTCAGATATTGTGTACGGGACTTATATTGGCGACGAGGGTAACAATTGGTTAAACACACACAACCTCGTAGTTGATAGTGGAGGTAATTGTTATTCTTCTACTTGCGCGTTTAGTTCGTCTTTCCCAACTACACAAGGTGCAATTCAAACCACCTTTGGAGGAGGAAATATTGATTGGGGTATTGTAAAGCTCTCACCCACAGAAGGCCCGGGGGATACAATTATTGCAAAACTTTCCCCCACAGTGAGTAATAGCGGAAACAACTACTCTGAAGAAAAGCTAAAAGTAGCCACATGCCAGTTTCCTGTATCAGGAGAAATTGAGAGCAACGCAAATTATATCAAGCGTTTTATCAAAGAAGCGGCTATGAATAAAGCTGATATTGTTCATTTTTCAGAAGCAGCTCTTAGCGGATATCCACCAAAAGATATTCCATCGTTTGAAAGCTTCAACTGGGATGATTTAAGAGCCGAAACACATAGTATTATGTCACTGGCCAGAAAACATAATATTTGGGTTGTTCTGGGATCAGCTCATTACATTAGTAAAAATGAAAAACCCCTGAATTGCCTATATATAATTTCAGACAAAGGAAAGATTGTGGATCGTTATGACAAGTCAATGTTAACAGGTGGTGATTTGAGATTTTATACTCCCGGCGATCATATAGCAGTTCTTGAGTTAAAAGGATTCAACCTGGGTTTTTTAATATGTTATGATTCTTGTTTCCCGGAGATGTATAACATATATAGACATAAAGAAGTTAAAATAATGTTTCATTCCTTTTATAATGCACACCACAATGGCGAGACTATATTAGACGAAATTATCCCTGCCGAGATTAGAGTAAGAGCCTCGGATAATTTAATGTGGGTAATTGCGAGTAATTCATCCGGCCATTATTCATCATGGCCAACGTGTATTGCAAGACCTGATGGGTCGTTGGAATCACTGGAGAGAGGAGTCCCGGGAGTTCTCTATCGCCAATTCCCGGATAATCATCGCACAAATAATTTCCCAAGCTGGACCCACAATAATAAAATGATGAAGCTGCCTAAAAATGAAGTCTATCACAATGGAACACCGTCGAAACACCCAAGAGCACTCAATACCAGATCATTACCATAGCTGAAAACATCAAGCAAGAAACACAAAGTGCAGTAGGAGACATATAATGAGTGATAAAAGAAGATTTGCGAGTCGCAGAGATTTCCTCAAGTGCGCGGCAGCCGGTGTGATGGGCACGTATGGGATGCCCTATCTTGTCGCAAGCTCGGCTCTGGGTGCCGGAGCCCCCAGCAACAGGATCAACATCGGCTGTATTGGCACAGGCAATATGGGTTTTACCGACTTGCAGGGCCTGATGCATCAGGATGACACGCAGATTGTCGCAGTATGCGATGTGAACAGAGGCAGCTATGGCTACAAGACCGCCGAGCAGTTTCGGGGCCGCGAGCCGGCCCGCAAACTGGTTGACGATTACTACGGCGAGAAGAAACGTTCGGGTGTTTATAAGGGCACAGATGCTTATAACGACTTTCGCGTTCTTCTGGCTCGCGACGACATTGATGCGGTATCGGTTACCACGCCGGACCACTGGCACGCCATCCCAACGATTATGGCGGCTCGGGCGGGAAAGCATATATATTGTCAAAAACCGTTGAGCCTGACGATTGCCGAGGGTCGTGCCATGGTCGAGGCGGTTCGCCGATATGGGGTGACTCTCCAGACGGGCAGCCAGCACCGCTCCAAAGAAAGGATGCGATTTGCCTGTGAGCTGGTCCGCAATGGCCGGATCGGCCGGGTCAAGCGTGTGCTGACAAGTCTGGGGCGTCATGGATTGCGTTTCGACCTGGATACCTGGGATCCTACACCGGTACCCGACGGCTTTGACTATGACCTGTGGCTGGGCCCGGCGCCGTTAGCACCTCATCATGAGCACCGTTGTTTCTATACCTTCCGCTTTCTCCAGGATTACTCAGGCGGAGAGACCACTAACACAGGTGCCCATAAGTTTGACATTGTCCAGTGGGGTCTGGGCACCGAGCGAACCGGGCCAGTGGAGATTGAGGATCTGGGCAGCGAGTTTCCGAAATCAGGTTTATTCGACACGGTTAGCCGGATTCACTTTCGAGCGCGATATGCCAACGGTGTCGAGCTAATTTGCACGCCGGGCGGCATCGGGGGCGCGGCCCGGTTCGAGGGTACCGAAGGTTGGGTGCACATGGACTGGAATTCCTTTAATACATACCCCGAATCCCTTGTCAATACAGTAATCGGACCGAACGAAATCCATCTCTATAAAAGCAGTGACCATAAACGTGATTTTCTGGACTGCATCAAGTCGGGACGGGATCCGATCGCTCCCGTAGAAGTGGGTCATCGTTCGGCCAGTATCTGTCACCTGGCAAATATTGCCATGAGACTCAAGCGGAAAATTCAATGGGATCCGGACGAAGAACACTTTATCAACGATGAGCAGGCAAATCGCTTGCTGAGCAAATCCATACGTTCTCCGTGGCGGCTGTAGAGAATTCCATGGGATAAAAGCCAATTGCATAGGAGGCTGGATATGAATCGAACCTTCATGGTTGAGCGGGGCCACCTGGACACGGTCCGCCGGAACCGCTGGGTGGCGCACGAGTATGAAAAGGTACATTGGTTATACGCCCAGCTCGGCATCGCCGGCCACACGGAGATTGAGTTCTTCCAGAGTGGACACAGCATTAACGGAGAAGGCACATTTGAATTCTAGCACAAGCATCTTGACTGGCCCGCTCCTGCGGATTAGTCTTTCGATTTGTTCTACAATACTTCGATAAGCTAAATTGCAAGGAGTACTATTTATGACAACTACCATACGAACAATATTCGCATCCATTGCCGTAGGTGTTCTGCTGGCGGCGCCGGTCTGGGCAGGTGTGCAGAGAACACATATTTCCATTGCCGATAGCCAGTGGCGTCTGAACGGGGGGATAACATATCCCAAGACGCCGGCTGAAGGGCTACTGATGAATGTACGGATGGTTAATGCCGTCTTCGAAGATAAAGCTCGCTCTGGATTTGATGCCGATGAGAATACAAGTGAGTTCATTAAAACAATTTCAGTTTATGTGGCACACGGTGTTCGTGCCTTCACCATTAGCCTGCAGGGCGGCTTCCCAGGTTATGAGGGGGCCGTCAACTCGGCATTCAATCCAGATGGTTCACTTCAGAAAAGTTATCTGCAGCGGGTGAAATGGGTCATCGAAGCGTGTGACCGTAACGGAGCCGCTGTTATTCTCGGGTGTTACTACCAGCGACAAGACCAAATCCTCAGAGACGAAACGGCCGTGCGAACAGGCGTTGTGAACACGGTCCGATGGCTTGAAAAATCCGGCTATAAAAATGTCGTTCTGGAAATCGCCAATGAATTCAATCATTCAGGTTTCGACTACCCGGTCCTTAAGAAATCCGAAGGCCAGGTCGAGCTAATACGATTGGCGAAAGAAACTTGGCCGAAGTTACTGGTTTCTACGAGCGGGCTGGGCAATGGCAGGCTCCCGGACAATGTGTGCCGGGCAAGCGATTTTCTGTTGATTCATTTCAATGGCACTACACTCGACGACATTCCCAAACGGATTCAAGCTCTGAAGAAATATGGCAAACCGATAATGTGTAACGAAGACCAGAAATACGGCGAACAGGCAGCGGAAGCTGCCAGATTGAGCGTTGAACACGGTGCTTCATGGGGATTCATGCATGAGAAAATAAACCAGCATTTTCCCTTCCACTTTAATGGGGCGGATGATGACCTTAAGGTTTACCAGATGCTCAAGAAACTTACGACACAAGTAAGTGCTGAAAACGTATTTTCCTTCGCCGGGGTCAAATGGGCTAAAGAGAAAGCTGACTGATTCCGAGCAGGTCCGAACAATCGCAGGAATGGATTCAGAGAAACTGGACAAGCTTAAGCGCTGGCTACTTGAGTCGGGCAGTAACAAACATGATTTTGCAGCAGTTGTGATAAGACACGGATATATCGTCCTTGAGATTGAGAAAGGTCTTGGTACAAATGATCTTCCTGACAAAGTGGGTGTGGCTTCATGTGCAAAGGCAATCTGTGCCACAGTGCTTGCAATAGCATCCGAACGAAGCCAACAAGGATTGGCTCCCAGAAAGATGACTTTTGATGATCCGGCTTTCCAATATATCCCCTGGGCTGAGCCGCTAAGCGATCCTCGCAAGTCGAAAATAACTGTCAAGCAACTGTTAAACCATACATCAGGCCTTGTTGGTGAATGGTGGCAAAACGAAGAACGATTCGTAAAGAACCATGGTCCGTGGGAGTGGGTTCTCGGCCACAGTGGAGACTGGAGAACCGAGAAACTGATTTTTGAACCTGGTACAGATCTGGAGTACTCCACCCACGGGCCCTATCATGCTGCCTTAGTTTGCGAAGGCGTCACATGGATGCCGTATGATCGTTTCGCCATTGAACACTTGTTCAAACCTTTGGGAATTGAAAAATGGTGGTTCGAGTACTTCAATGGAGACCAGAAGCATGGTAGGCATCCTTCTCATTCTCTTGCATTGTCCGCCAGAGCTATGGCTCGAATTGCCTATTGCATGATAAGAAATGGCAAGTGGCGCGGCGAACAGATCATCCCATAATGGTTCGTCGACGAGACTGCCGCACCGACTCACAACATTAAAGGAACAAAGACCTTCGGTAGGGAAGCTCAGTCTTTCTCCCATGGTTGGGAGTTGCCGGCTCGCTTAACGGATGGTCGAGGAGAGGGCATACCGATAGATGCACGATTCAAACCAGGCGCAGGCGGCCAATTGATTGCTTTTGTACCAAGTCTGGATTTGGTGCTGTTTCGGTCATGGTATTAACACCGAGTCCCAAGATAACCGCACAGAGAAAAACGCCGGTTGTCCATATACCAATCATAACAAAATCCTTTCCTCATTTGGCTACCGTCCGACAATCACCGCGAGCCAATGACCCTTGCCGGGAGCCTTGACCATGACAATTCTCTCGCCGTTTATTGGCTGCTCGCCTCTCCACTGGCCCGTCCGAATATCGATCCATCTCAGCGAGTACTGCCCACTGGCCTTACGCAGGTCGAGCCCGACCTCGCCGCCGTCGGTGAAGTAAAGGGCGTAAGCCTTGCCAGGATTGCATGCCAGATATGCCTCGTTATCTTCTCTGTCGGTCAGCAGCTCATTGGCTGGCTCAATATCCCAAAGTTTCATCACCGATTCAAGTTTTCGGGCAGCCTTCACCGACGCTATCGAAAGCTCCGACAGGCCCAGACCGGAAGTGGGACGATGAAAGCGTGCCGTAGAAGCGCCTCCGATAACGTGCCGCCACCAGCGTTCAATCCCGTCTCGGGTATTGCCGTGCCTTCCGCCGTCGGCACCGTAGGTCTTGACCGTGTTCAGCGGACGTGGCTGCTTGGCAGTATACCGAAATGTCCACTGGAAGTTGTCCCAATGCTCTTGCCCTTTCTTCTGATTGTTCTGAGATACGTCACAGAAGGTATAATGATCCGGGTGATCAAAGGTGCGCTTATGTCTCGCCGCCTTGAGGTCCCAGTCATCCCACATTTCTGTCACATATACTTTCCTGCCCTTCGCTTTCGCTTTATCAAGAATAAGCTGTGACCAATAGAGAGCCCACTTTTCCTCGCCTGATGTTTCGTTGTCCATGCAGTAAAGCACGTGATTATACTTGAGAGAATACGACAGCATCTTTTCGACAAAACGCTTCTGGTATTGCAGTACTGTCGTGATGTTACGCTGTTTGGGCGTGGTAAAGAAGAACGGCTGTTTGTTACTGCCCGGGTGATTTGGATAGTCCGTAGCTAAGGTACTGTCCTGGCTCGTGTAATTCACGTTGTTCTTCGGATTGTAAGGATGGCCCGGCCAGTTGTCCCTGGAATAATCGAACCGGTCCCACACCTCGATCTGTACGATTATGTCTCTCTTGACCATTTCAGCTAAAAAGCGGTCGAAACGTTTCCAGTAGGCATCATTCCATTGACCAAGATCATACTTGCCGTTGCTTAGCCGCTTGAAGGGGTACAGTTCGAATCCTTTATCCCGGCGGTCGCTCATGGTGTTGCGGACGTAATTGGCCCCTATAGCTTTCATCGCATCGAGGTGACGCTCCAGATCAGGAGAAGGCCACTGGAAAAGATTGTCGTCGTCGCTGGCACCCAACAAAAATACCGGCTTGCCTCGGTATTGCCAGTATCGCGGATTCTCAGAATAGGGTTTTATGCCATCATCTTTAAGGTTCTGACCGCAACAAGCGGTACAAACAGCAAGCATAAGAATCGTCTTTCCGATATAAGTAGATCTGTTCATTTAAACAATCTCCTTTATACTCCAACTCAACATTCCCCATATCAGTTCAACAAACATTACTCGTGCATGTTACGGTCTCTATGATATCACAATATGCACTTCGATTTCAATGTCTCTATCTGAACGTTTCTTGAAAAAAAGCACCGTTGTAGATATAATTGCAGCACTTGAACACAAGGTACAACTGAATCAGGGTGTTAGCTATATTTGAGAGGCCGACAATTGAGCCGGACACATATAACAAAAATTGCGTCAGAGTTGTCGCTAAAGCCACACCAGGTGGAGGCAGTGGCTGAATTGTTTGATGGTGGAGCTACGATACCATTCATTGCCCGGTATCGCAAAGAAGTCACAGGCAGTCTGGACGAAATAGCTATCACGGACATCCGTAATAGGCTAAATCAATTAAGAGAGTTAGATGCCAGGCGTGAATCCATAATCAATTCCCTCCATGAGCGTGAACAGCTTACGGAGGAACTCAAGAATAGAATTATGCAGGCCGAGACCATGGCCATTTTGGAAGATATTTATCTACCGTATCGACCAAAGCGGCGGACGCGAGCCACAATCGCCAGGGAGAAAGGACTGGAAACTCTGGCTGAGTTAATTTTTGCCCAGGACCCTGCTATTGACCCCGCAACTAAAGCGAAGGCTTTTATCGATGAAAGTAAGGGGCTTGAGTCGGCTGAGGCCGTCTTAGCTGGTGCGAGAGATATCATTGCCGAGTGGATCAGCCAAAACGAAACCGCACGAGTCAGGATTCGTGACTTGTTCTCCAGGAAAGGCTGTTTCCAAACAAAAGTTGTGCAAGGTAAGGAGTCAGAGGGATGCAAATATGAGGACTACTTCGATTGGCAGGAACCGGTCGCCACGGCACCATCCCATAGGATTCTGGCAATGCGGAGAGGGGCGAAGGAAGGTTTTCTAAGGTTGCATGTTATAGCTCCTGAAGAACAAGCCCTGCGGATACTTGAAGAGTTGTTTGTTAAAAGACAATCGGCTTCTTCCTCGCAGGTCAAAGAAGCAGTTTTTGACAGCAACAAAAGGCTTCTATCGCCGTCGATGGAAACGGAGATTTTCGCTGCAACAAAACACAGAGCCGACAAGCAAGCCATAGGAGTCTTCGCAGAGAATCTGCGACAATTGTTGCTTGCTCCACCCTTAGGCCGGAAAAATATCCTGGCAATCGACCCCGGATTTCGTACCGGATGCAAGGTTGTTTGTCTCGACCGGCAGGGCCAGCTAAAGCATTTCGACGTTATTTATCCTCATCGAGGCGACAAACTGGCAGCGTCAGATGTATCGAAAATAATCTCTTTGTGTGAACAGTTTGACATTGAGGTAATCGCTATAGGTAACGGCACAGCAAGCCGTGAGACCGAAACTTTTATCAGGAAGATCAGGTTTTCTAAAGATATTGCCGTAATAATGGTCAATGAAAGTGGCGCCTCGGTATATTCGGCATCGGAGGTGGCCCGCGAAGAATTTCCAAACGAGGATGTGACTGTCCGTGGCGCAGTCTCAATTGGGCGCAGGCTCATGGATCCTCTTGCAGAACTCGTAAAGATCGATCCGAAGTCGATCGGAGTCGGTCAATATCAGCACGATGTGGATCAGTCACTTTTAAAACAGATCCTCGATGATGTCGTCATGAGTTGCGTGAACAGTATCGGGGTCGAGGTAAACACGGCCAGCAAACAGCTATTGACGTATGTTTCCGGGCTTGGACCACAACTTGCTCAGAACATTGTTGATTACAGGAATGAAAACGGCCATTTCGAATCGCGGCAGAAGCTGAAAAAAGTCTCTCGCCTTGGAGCAAAGGCCTTTGAACAAGCAGCGGGTTTTCTGAGAATAAGAGACGCCGTAAATCCGCTTGATTCAAGTGCTGTACACCCTGAAAGTTATCATGTTGTCGATGCAATGGCTGCGAACGTTGGTTGCTCAGTTGCGGATATGATGAAGGATGAGTCGCTCCGAGTGAAAGTCCGTTTGCAGGACTACGTCAGCGATACTGTCGGACTCCCTACACTGAGTGATATTATGCAGGAATTGGCTAAGCCGTACAGAGATCCCCGCAAACCGTTTGAGATGTTTAGCTTCGCAGAAGGCGTCAATAAAATCGAAGACCTCGAAGTCGGCATAAGCATACCAGGAATTATTACCAATGTTACTGCCTTTGGAGCGTTTGTAGATATTGGGATTCATCAAGACGGTCTCGTGCACATCAGTCAGTTGGCAGACCATTATGTGAAGGACCCTGCAGACATAGTACGAGTAGGCCAAAAGGTAACAGTTACTGTTCTCGATATAGACCTGGCCAAGAAGCGCATCAGTCTCTCAATGAAAGATGGCTCGAAAGTTGGCCGTACTACAGATCAAAAACAAAGCGATCTCCGGGATCGGAAAAAACACTAATTGTGCTTGTATAGCTGCCAACGATATCCTATCGGCCCTATGCGACTTCAGGAAGTTCATCCCAGCAGCTCGTATATCGATTAGAACGTCTTTTGAATTTCACCTTCCACGCCTGGCCTAAACCTTCGGCGGCCCACTGCAAAGGGCTGTTTAACCTGTTGTTTATGGCATCTACCGCCTGCATCAGCCGCTTAGCCTTCAATCTGTCAACGTTATCAAACAGACCATTTTGGACCTGGTTTTCGGGCACAAGGCCGTTGAGTATAATCCCACATTTCTTGAATACACAGCCCTTACGATATAACCTGTCGATACATCGGCAGGCGTTGCGAACCAACTCTATCGTATTGCTGGTAGCAACAGCAAACTCAACGGTATTATAATTGAAATATTTATTCTCTATAAAGCGGCTGGTCGTAACATAAACCGTCATCACACCTGCAGCTAAACCCTGACCTCTCAACTTCTCCCCTGCTCTTGATGCGTAACTTGAGATGGCTTCTTTTAACTCTTTAACGGATTCTACCGGCTTGCCAAACATACGTGATACGGTAATCGATTTTTTAGCAGGAGGATTTTGCTCTAACGGATAACAGCTAATACCGCGCAGTTCATAAACGGTTCTCACCCCTACAACTCCGAATTTCTGCCTAATCCATCCAATATCCGTATTACTGAGTGCAAGAGCGGTTTTGATACCTGCACGTTTTAATTTCAGGGCAGTTTTTATACCTACCGTCCACACTTTTTCCACCGGAATTTCAGCCAGAACCATATCCAGACAAGAAGAATCGGTCAAATCCAATACTCCATTTTCTCTTGTAGATTTTTTGGCGATTCTATTAGCTATCTTGGCCAGAGTTTTCGTTCGGGCGATACCTACAGTTACCGGCATGCCGGTCCATTGTTTGACGGTTTGCCGCATCTTTCTGCCATAATCCGTCAAAGAACAGTTAAAACCATCAAGGTTCAAAAAAGCTTCGTCAATCGAATATATCTCTATATCAGAAGTAAAGACCGAGAGAGTTTCCATAACACGAGATGACATATCGGCATAAAGAGTATAGTTCGATGAAAAGACCTCAACATTATTTTTCCTCATACTCTCTTCAATTTCAAAGGCGGGAACCCCCATACCTATACCCAAAGCCTTTGCTTCATTTGAGCGGGCCACAACACAGCCGTCGTTGTTTGATAATACCACTATCGGCCTGCCTTCCAGTTTAGGATTAAACACCCGCTCGCAGGAAGCATAGAAGTTATTACAGTCAACTAAGGCAAATATCTCTTTCATAATGCGTGTATAACATTCGTTACTACCCCCCATACCTGAAAGTCGGTGTCTTCCGTGATTTGCCGGACAGAGTAGTTTTCATTTTCCGGCTCCAAAGTTATTTTATTTTTCCGTATTCTGATTCTTTTGACGGTCAACTCACCGTCTATGATAGCAATAACGACGCTTTTATCTCTTGGTTCAAGACTGCGGTCAACTACCAGAAGATCACCTGAATAAATCCCGGCTCCCATCATAGAATAGCCGGCGACCCTTACAAAAAATGTCGCTGCCGGATTTTTAATCAAATACCTGTTTAAGTCGAGCTTGTCCTCCTCATAGTCAGCGGCTGGCGACGGGAATCCCGCCGGAACTACCGCCTCAAAAAAAGATTGTCGATACTTTGTCGACAAGTCCGGCATACAGATTACTTCTTTTTTTATTTTCATATCCTGATTAAAAAAGCTGCTTATTTAAGGCTATTCTTGCCAGATTCGGATAGGTCCTCAAAAGCCCTTCGGGAACAGTTTGTTTTTGGCCGCTGATCAAGACCTTTAGCTCAAGTGCATTGGCAAGCTCAGCGCCCCGATAATGATTATTTGCAATAACAGTAAGCGTTTCAAAAGCTTTGGCTAATTCATCAACCCTCTGCTTTATTTGAACAAGCTCATCCTCATTGTAATAATAGTCATAAGTCTCATCTCTGCCTGCCTTGCTGAACCACTTTTCTGCATTCCTGCCGTGCATCCTGAAATAACCATTCTTTCCTACAGTGCATTGCTGCATATCAAACGAGTTCCAGGTCGTAGGATAGTCAATATTGCAAATCGAAACTCCGAGCCCTTCTAAAAATTTCAAAGCATCCGGCATTTGCCATGATTTGTGTCTTACTTCTACCACCAGATTAAACGCATCAGAAAAATTTCCCACTATCTCAGTTAAATGCTGTCGATTCCGGCTGGTATCATCGAAGTCATATCTGAATTGGACCAGTAGATGCCTTAGCTTGTCTGCTTCGAGAAAAGGTTTAAAGCCTCTATGGAAATGCTTTACGATTTCCGTATCTATCTTGCCTTCATGAGTAAAGCTTCGGTGCAGTTTTGCTGTAAAGAAAAAATCCGAACGCCTTGAAGTCTTCTCCAGCCATGATTTTGTCGTTTTCTCAAACGGTGGCCGGTAAAAAGTGCTGTTAATCTCCAAACAATCCACAAACCCGCTTATATACTCAAGCTGGTCAATCTTCGAACTCGTATATACTATCCCCTTCCAGTCCGGATACGACCAACCCGCTATGCCTATGTAAACCCGACCGGCCATCCGTTACCCCTTTTTTACAACATTCTAAAGCAGCCTGTTACCTTACCAATTATACGAACATTCATCTGGCCCCGTCTTATATATTTAGTCTTATATCCTGCTGCCTTATTGGCCGGTTCCAGTGCTATCCGATCTCGCTGGATATATATTCTTTTAATGGTAGCCTCATCATCCACCAGCACCACACCGATTTGGCCGTTTTCAATTTTTTGACGGGGCTGCACCACTACATAGTCACCATCCATAATACCTTCATCAACCATGCTATCACCGACAATCTTTAGAATAAATCTATCCATAGACCGGCCAAACAACTCCTTCAGCCCAAAATACCCTTCGATATTTTCCTCAGCTAATATTGGCTCACCTGCTGCCACTCTACCTACAACCGGAATGCCATCGGTTTGCCTTTTCTTTTCGAGATATTCCTTTGAGAGTCTAACTCCCCGATGGCCGCCCAGATTTACTAAATATCCCTTGTTCCTGAGATAATTGATAAGCTGATAAGCTGCATTTTGAGCAAGAGAAAAGTGCTCAGCCACTTCCCTTTGACTCGGCGGCTTATTATCCTTTAGCCGCTTTTCGATAAAACTTAACACCTTTAGCTGTTTTTCTGTCAGCGGTTCCATAATCGCCCTTCTTAAATAAACTTATTACAATATATGGTTATTTGACCATATAATCAAGAAAAAAAATATATAAATCGAAAGAAATCTTCGCCGAACACAGGAGCGGTGTCAATTCAAAGCCAGCCTACGGCCGGATTCTATCATTTTGCTCTTTAAGACCAGTATTCCTGTTGCCAGTTGCGGATCGCCATCTATTGTTTCCCGACTTGAAAACCTTTGAACATTAGAACCATTGTTAAGGCCGCCTTTTACCGTCAACTCATTCGCCCTCTGCATTTTGGCCATATTCCGAAGCTCAGCGCTTCGTAGTTTTACATTAACATCCGGTAAAACCCCCCAGTCTTCACTGCTTAGCTTTGTATCCGTGTGGCGGTTCTTTATCTTTTGTCCTGATGGCAAATAATAATACGCGGTCGTGTATTTTAGTTTTGCCCCCTCACCGATATGGTTTACTATTGACTGCACACTGCTCTTGCCATAGCTTCTTTCACCGATAATGGTTGCCCTGTTATGCTTTGGTTCCTGTAAGACTCCTGACAGTATTTCCGCAGAACTCGCTGTATAACGGTCTATGAGTACAACCAGCGGATAGTCAGGATGTGTTTTTTCCCTGTTTGCTGATACATAAGTCGGCATTCCACATCGTGGTTGTATCCTCGCAATTAATCCTTCTTTAATAAACATGTCTGCTATTTCGATTGCACCATTCAAAAGTCCGCCCGGATTGGAACGCAGGTCCAGAATCAAACCCTTTAATCCCTGTTTCTCAAGCTGTATAAGTGTTCTCTCGAAATCGTCAACCGTCCTCGAATCAAAACAGCTAATGCGAATGTAGCCGATCTTATTAAAAGCATCAATCATATACCGCCATTCATCAGTTTCGTTTCTTTGCCAGCCGCGGATTGAAGAAACGACTATGCTGGTTCTATGTAAGGTAATATCCCGAGTTTTATCTTCACCTTCATGCCTAACCGTCAGAGTCACTTTTGTGCCCTCCGGACCGGCAATACTCTGAGCCACACAGTTAGGAGACATTCTGCCCATCCCAACACCATCAACCGCTACAATTACATCTCCGGCCTCAAGACCCGAGTGGTATGCCGGTGTATCAGGCAATACGGTCAACACTTTCGGAGATTCATCTTCTTTCGAAAACCTTATGCCAATACCGATAAACTGATTGGTCAACGCTTTTTCAAGTTTCTTTGCCTGACTGGGCCAGTAGATAACTGTATAAGGGTCAAGCGAAGACAAGGCTCCATTTGCAAACTGCACAACAAGTAAAGCCGGCGGCAATCCCATGCCTCCAAGCTGAGATTCATTCATTGCTAAAACCCGCTCAAAAACACCTACTAATTTATCCTTACTTATTGATACCTGAGATTCATTCAATTCATCCAACATACCAGTCAGGACTGCCATGTATGCTTGAGATCGTGTATCTCGTATCTTATTCTTCATCTCGATATATGGATTGCTTATTATGTCCGCTAACAATTTACAGCGATTGATACCTTTAATTGCCATACTGCGATAATCAATAATACTAACGTAACTTGAATCCAGAAAATCAACTGCCTTAATGAACATTTGCTTATCTATGCCATCATAACGCTCCTGGCAAGTCTCGCATGGACTGTCTTGCAAAAATGCCGCAATATCGGCCTTCTCCTGAAGCAATTTAGCATAGGCCGAGTACTTGTCGTCGTCTTCGTACATTAACGCCAACTTATCATAGCATATTGCGTATGCATCGAGCCATCTACCTTGTGATTCGTATTCGGCAGCGAGGAGCTTGGCTTGCCGGACGGTTTGTTGTACATAAGGATCATTAAGCAAGGCTTGTCCCTGTTCCTTGTTGGAATACTCTAAAGCCTTCAGCGCAACAGTAAAAACTTTACCAACGTCATCAATGTCTTTTGGAAAGCCTTCTTCTTTAAGCTTATCAAGTTCGCTTTTTTGCTCCAGATAGATATCATTTTGATGAGCATCCCGCCGGGCCTGAATGGCCACATATTCATCGATAATTATTCCAAGTTGTCTGATATCTATGCTTTGAACAGCAATCGATTTACGAACAATCTCCTGAGCACTTTCGAAATCGCCTTTCAATATCTTATCGCAGGCCGAGTCAACCGCTAATGCAGCTTCGGGCATCTGGCCGGTAACCACGTTGTTGTATCCACATAAGACCGCGAAGAACACAATCAACATTAGCAAAAAGGTAAACGACCTATAATGTTTGTCCTGGCCAAATTCAGACATTAGAACCCATCTCTCATTTGAAGGATTAAGCTAAACACCTTAAATCACTATCGGCATACGAAAGCCCTCAGAATATTGCTTTTTTATCGAAAGCCGGGCAAAGGCATTAAAGCCTAAAATCATAGAAATCAGAGAAAGGTCTATTCTATATTTCTCGGAAATGACAAAAGGAAAGTCCGAAAACATTAAGCAGGGAATACGAGACAGATACTCCATACTACTTTCGAGTGTTTTATCGTAAAAAAACGTCCGTGAAATTTGTCGTTATCAGAAACGATTATTATGTTTTAGATAGCTAACAAAGCTACAGTTCTTCTGAATTAACCATAAGATTATAGGGCGAAAATAGAGACATAATATAATGACAAGCAAGAATGAAAAAAATCAAATAATCGGTGTGCGTAAAAATCGTTTCCTTGTACTTACCTTTATAATTCTAATTATAGAGAGTATAGCCTTCGGAGAGCCACAGCAGGCCAAAAAAGCTCTTTCGTGCAAAACACTCAGATCAATGGCAAGAGTGTATATGGCTTATGGAGAATACACAAAAGCACAGCCATTGGCAGAGCAGGCATTAACGTTGGCGAAAAGCAAAGGCGAATCAGATTCTGAACTTTCTATGTGCCTGATTGATTTGGCGACACTTTATAAAAGCCAAAACAAGCTCTTTGATGCACAAAATATGTGCGAGCAGGGCCTGGAATTACAGAAAAAAGTCCTTTTTAAAAGCCATCCCTATGTGGCTTACACATTGAGAACTTTAGGTTCAATCTATACAGAGCAGGGTAACTATATCAAAGCCGAAAACGCCCTGGAAGAAGCAATGACTATTATGCTTGAAAGTCATACTGAAAATGATAAGGCATTGGCTCCATTCTGGGTAGATATTGCCGCCATTTTCGTTGCAAAGGGTGATTATAAGGAAGCCGAAAATTATTATAACAAGGCCATGGCATTCATAAATATCAGTTACGGGCCAGACCACCTTTACACAGCAAACGTTCTGGGTAATGTAGCAAAACTATATACTCTACAGGGAAGGCACGATGAAGCAGAAGAGCTGATTGACCGTACAATAGCAAAACAGGAAAGTATCTACGGGCCGGAACACCACCTTGTAGCTCCGAGCTGGTTGACCAAGGCAAGAATCTGTCATGCAAAGCGAAACTACGCCAATTCAGAGAAACTGTTTGAAAAGGCGTTAACCTCAGTGAGAAAATCAGGTAATCTGGCTTTATTCACAAAGCTCGAACAGCATATCGAAGAAATCCGCACTAACAAGCAGACCATATCCAGGCCGGTTGCAATAGCTGTGGATAAAGACCTTAAAACAACAAGATAAATCCTAAATAATAAGCTCACCCTCTGATGGGTGGGCTTATTTGATATGGCAATAAATAATCTGCCAATTCAAATCCGCTTTATCAATTACTGAAAATTTCACCGCTTCCCCTAAGCTCTGTATCAAATGCAGCCATTTCGCTGTTTTCACTCCCTATGAGGTCTTTGCCGTATTTTTCGATTGCTTAACGTGACGAGTCCGCATATAATTATATATTAAAATCGAGCTAATATTAAACTGTTAGCCACTTCTTAAAGGTCAACCCGGATGGGGAAGATAGATGGGCAGTTCGAGAAACACCAAAACCATCTGTAGAGGAGTGGATGATTTTTGACGGATATTTCCATTAAGACATAAAGTAGCAGCAAATACAACGAACAGGCACATAAAAAATACGCCAATTAACAACAATGAAAGTAAAAACCATCAGCTTCAAAAACATGCCTTTTCAAAGCTTTAGTCTTACTTTCTTTATCACAGCAATCATTTCTACTGCAATATTCACTGCCAGAACAGCCGATGCACAGACACAATCATCTTCTCCTGATTATAATGAGGCTGTACGATATGTACACAGTTTTAATTTTGAATCCCTTCATCTGGCCATTAAAGACCTTACCGAAACGTTTGGGCAAAGATATCCAAAAGGCCAATATTATTTCGAATCCCTGGATAATCTGGAAAAATCATGTGATTTTATCCTCGACTCTTTAAATCTTGGTGACAATTCAGTCAGAGCAGATGTGCTGAAACTCGCACACAACCTTAAGAAGTTCCAATCTGATGCACTGCTTTCCAATCCACTTCTCGATTTCGAGAAGCTGCTGCTACTCAAACGCAAACGCGGCCAACTCGGGCTGCCCGTTAACCACAAGTGCAACACGGGAATAGAGAGAACCGGTTATGATAATGAAATCGCTGTGCTATCGCCCGTAAATACTAACGGAATATTGCAAACGCTTTTTCGACCATCTGGTGGTCAATTCGTCGGTGAAATAGACTTGCACTTCGACGCCGATAAGCTGCTTTTTACGATGCCCATGGGCAAGAGCTGGCAAATCTTTGAAATTAATGCCGATGGAAGCAGTCTTCGACAAGTCTCGCGAGGACAGCACCAGGAAGATGTAGATAACTTTGACGGCTGTTATCTACCCGATGGGCGTATCGTCTTTTCCTCGACGGCCTCATATACGGGAGTACCCTGCTGGCATGGCAAAGAGCGGGCATGCAGTATCTACCTTATGGATGCAGATGGCGGCAATATGCGGCAGTTGTGTTTCGATCAGGACCTCGACCTTCACCCCGCCGTACTACCAACTGGACAGGTTATATTCAGTCGTTGGGACTACACAGGGCCTATGCACATCTATCTACGTCCCTTGATGGTGATGAATCCCGACGGCACCGGCCAGAGGGCGGTTTATGGAAGTAATTCGTATTGGCCGAATGCACTTTATTACCCACGAGGAATACCCGGTTCACCAAACAAAATTGTGGCTATTATCGCAGGCTATCATGGCGTACCTCGAATGGGTGAATTGGGAATATTTGATATTACCAAGGGCTGGTATCAGGCCGATGGCGTTGTCCAGCGAATTCTTGGCCGTGGCCAACCTGTCAAAACGGTCATTCGCGATAATCTCGTCGACAAATCCTGGCCCAAGTTCCTTCACCCATATCCACTCAGTGAAAAATATTTTCTCGTAGCCTCACAGGTAAATCGCAAATCTCCATGGGGAATCTATCTGGTGGACGTATTCGACAACATGCTGCCGATTCATATGCTGTCTAAGTATGACTTTTTCGAACCAATTCCATTAATCAAGACACCCCGTCCGCCGGCAATCCCGGACAGAGTGGACCTGAAACAACAGGATGCTGTTGTCTATCTTCACGATGTCTATGCCGGCCCGGGACTGGTCGGTGTACCACGGGGCACCGTGAAAAAATTACGAATTGTGGCCTACCACTTTGGCTACCCGGGAATGGCCGGGCCTGATAAGATCGGTTGCGGAGGACCCTGGGAAGTAATGCGAATCATTGGTACCGTACCGCTACACGAAGATGGCTCAGCTATGTTCAGTGTTCCAGCCAACACGCCACTGACTGTTCAGGCGCTGGATGAGCAAGGCAAGGCCGTGCAATTGATGCGGAGCTGGTTCACAGCGATGCCCGGCGAGACCGTCTCATGTGTTGGTTGTCATGAACAGCCCAAGCAAATCCCCATAATCCACAACAGACTGGCCGCCGGACGTCCGCCGGTTGAAATCGAACCATGGTATGGTCCCCCGAGAGGTCTTGATTTTGAAAGGGACGTTCAGCCGGTACTCGACAAATATTGCATCTCCTGCCATAACGGCCGAGAACCTCCGGATAGAAAGAATATCGCCGACCTGCGCTCGGAACGTTTTGTGAAGAACTATAGCGGACGAGAGCTTACGAAGCTGGGGGCAACTCGATTGCACTCGACTGTCCTAAAAGCACTCGGAGGAACAAAGGTTCGCTATACACCAGCCTACGAAGCACTGATACCTTATATTCGCAGAGTCAATATCGAAGACCATGTCGGCATGCTCACTCCCGGTGAATACCACGCCGATACGAGCGAGTTAATACAGTTACTCAGCAAGGGGCATTACAATGTCCAGCTTGACAATGAAGCATGGGAGCGATTGGTTACCTGGATTGACTTAAACGGTCCCTGTCACGGCACATGGGGTGAAGTAGGCCCTATTCCCGACCGAGCCGACGAGCGGCGATGCGAACTAAACCGACTATTCGGTGGACCTAAAGATAATCCTGAACAGGTTCCACAAATTCATCCTCTGTCCTACGAACCGATAGAACCAGTACCAATACCGGAAACGAAAGCGGGTCATATTGCGCAGCGTCCGGATTCGCATACCAGTCTGCGCCGCCAACAATCCGCTGGAGCTTTTGAAAAAACAATCAAGCTGGGCAACGGTGTAAAAATGAAATTAGTAAGGATTTCCGCCGGCAATTTCTTTATGGGCGACCTCAATGGCGAGCCTGATGAATACCCGATTGCACAAGTATCTATCAATCGAGATTTCTGGATGGGCATCTGCGAGGTTAACAACGAGCAATACCATCTTTTCGACCCATCCCACAACTCGGGATATTTTACAAAACGCTTCCAGGGTCCGGACGGTCCCGGCATGTCACTGGAAGGTCCAAATCAGCCGGTTGTTCGCGTATCATGGGAGCAGGCTTTTGCCTTTTGCGGTTGGCTTTCAAAAAAGACCGGCTTGGAGTTTACGCTGCCTACTGAGGCCCAATGGGAGTATGCCTGTCGTGCAGACTCAAAGCAGCCGCTTTCATACGGTGACATGGACACAGACTTCTCGCTGTGGGCAAATGTTGCCGATAAATCCCTCAGCGTTCGACCGGGTCCAACCGGCGGCTTGGAATCAAGCATTGTAGCCCACTTTGGCAAAGGTATCCTCGAATCGGCCGTCTTTGGAGGAAACGTCCTTTGTGATTTAAGTTTCGACGATGGTACTGTAGCAACCGCAGATGTAGGAAGCTACCAGCCAAATCCCTGGGGCCTTTATGATATGCACGGAAACGCCTGTGAATGGACCCGAACAACATATAAGCCCTATCCATATAACACTGACGATGGCCGTGATTACCCTGCCGAAACAGGAAAAAAAGTCGTTCGCGGCGGTTCCTGGTGTGACCGTCCCAAACGATGTCGTTCAGCTTTTCGCCTGAGTTATCCAGCCTGGCAGCGCGTTCATAATGTGGGCTTCCGTGTTATTTGCCTGACAAACGAACCTAAAACAATAAATATCCTGTCCGTAAAGGACATTAAGCTCGAAGAAACAATTGATTAAATTAGGTAGAATCAAAATAAAGCAGAGACAAATATCGTTTACTCCATTATGTGTGTTATGTCTGCAAAATATAAATATTTTTCTATGAATTTGGAAAAACAAAATCCCATCTCGATCTGCAATTTTAATTAATAATGTCTTTGACGCTGAAGGCACTGCGCTGGATGATAGTAGAATCAAATGGTAATGTTTTTGAGGATTAAAAATGAACGAGAAACAAACAAAGCTACGACCAGGTATTATTATGTTAATTGTAATGTTGTCCCTGACAACCAATGCCAGTTTATCAGGACAGAATTACCTCTCGCCCTCCGTGCTGGTCTCAGACAAGCAAGCCGAACAACTCTACATCGCTCAGACTACGGCTAAACGTGTAGATGTGTTCAACATCGCCGCTGGTAAGGTAATCAAATCGTATTCTTTACTGGCTGAGCCCAGCGGACTGGCGCTATCCGCCGACAAATCACGTCTGTACGTTACTTGTGCCGCTCCAAAAGGTCAGGTTAAGGTAATAAATCTTCAAACCGGAAAAATTATCCATACCCTGCCTGCAGGACATACCCCTATGGCACCCGTACTCAGCCCAAACAATAAAACCCTTTACGTGTGCAACCGCTTCGATAATAACATCTCGGTCATCGACCTGTCTTCACATAAACAAGTAACCCAAATACCCGTCCAGCGTGAACCTGTTGCAGCGGCACTTACTCCAAATGGTAGATTTTTGTTCGTGAACAACCATATACCGGCAGGCGCCGCCAACAAAGGAAATATAGCCGCTGTGGTCTCTGTCATTGACACCATGAATAATAAAGTGATAACCACCATTGAGCTTCCCAATGGCACAACAGCATTGCAGGAAATCTTTATCTCGCCTGATGGTCGGTATGCCTATGCCGCACATATCCTCGCCCGCTATACGGTTCCAACCACACAGTTGGAGCGGGGATGGATAAATACCAATGCGCTCAGTATTATCGACGTTGAGAGTAAACAGTTATTTGACACCGTCCTTCTGGATGATGTAGACAACGGAGCCGCCAATCCCTGGGCCGTCGGCTGCACAAACGACGGCAAATATGTCTGCGTAACCCATGCCGGAACCGACGAATTAAGCATAATAGATGTAAACGCCATGCTGGAAAAAATCAGAAAATATCATGCTGATGAAAAAAACACTCAGGGCAGGACAACGGGACGGTCATCTTACGGTGGCTATGGTACAAGTTCAACACCTACATCAAACATTCCCAATGAACTGAGTTTTCTTTATGATATTCGCAAACGCATTAAACTTTGCGGCAAAGGTCCCCGTGCACTTGCAATCATTGGTTCCAATATTTACGTTGCCGAATACTTTACTGACAGTCTAACCGTAGTTGATATAAATAAAACAGAAGGTATCAATACTACGGCTTTGCAGCTCGGCCCGACACCTCAATTAACACAAAAACGCAGAGGTGAAATGCTCTTCCATGATGCCTCGTTATGCTTCCAGCACTGGCATAGCTGCGCTAGTTGTCATCCGGGAGGAGCAAGGGTCGATGCCCTGAACTGGGACCTGCTTAACGACGGCTTAGGTAATCCTAAAAATACCAAAAACCTCCTGTTTGCACATAGAACCCCACCGGCGATGATTACGGGCGTGCGGGAGAATGCTGAGATGGCCGTACGCTCCGGAATCAGGCATATCCTGTTTGCAGTACGCCCGGAAGAGGAAGTTAATGCAATCGATGAGTATCTCAAGTCGCTTGAACCGATCCCAAGCCCTTATTTGGTCAAAGACAAACTTAGCCCCTCTGCCAAAAGAGGACAAAAGATATATAGCAAAGCACATTGTGATTCATGTCACACGGGAGCATTGCATACGGACCTGCAACAACACAACGTAGGCACGGGTGACGGATTAGATAAAGACAGAAAGTTCGACACTCCAAGTTTGGTTGAAGCATGGAGAACCGCACCGTACTTATACGATGGACGTGCTGCAACTATCGAAGAAGTTATAGCAATATACAACTCGGACGACAAACATGGGCAAACGTCCAATCTCTCGGTCAAAGAGATTACAGATTTGGCTAACTTCGTTCTCTCGCAGTAATATCTTCGAACACGATATAACAGTAGGAGGATACTAATATGAGAAAAGGAACATCTCTTTTAAACCTGACCCTTACTTCCGTACTGTTAATTTTAATCAGCTGCTATGCGATTGATGCCAGTGTTTCCAATATAACAATCATCACTTAATGATGTTTCTTTAATCCAATGATCGACATTGAAACGGAGAAATGAATGTGAGTAAATATGTTCATACTCGTCGCCATTTTCTCAAGGCCATTGGTTTTGGAACCGCGGCCTTTGCTATTCAGAATTCAAGCGACTCTTTAAAGCTTTTTGCAAATGGGAACACAGACAAAAAACCCAATATCGTTTTAATATTAGTTGACGATTTAGGCTGGATAGACACGGGCTGTTACGGCAGCAAGTACTACGAAACGCCGAATATTGACAAACTTGCTGCTGATGGTATGCGGTTCACCGATGCTTACGCCGCCTGCGCAGTATGCTCACCTACCCGGGCGGCTGTTATGACTGGACGATACCCGGCCCGACTTGGCATTACCGACTGGATTCGCTCACGCTTTCAGGGAGGCAAAATCCCTGAAAACAAAAAGAATCCGACCGAGTATGTAGGCGGCAAAAATAAGAAGCTGTTGTGCCCGCCCAACGCACTGTGGATGGAGCTCGAAGAAATCACCATTGCCGAAGCACTCAAACCGGCAGGATACACTTCGTGCCATATTGGCAAGTGGCATTTAGGCGCTGATGACTGGTACCCGGACAGACAGGGTTTCGACTTCAACGTCGGCGGCTGCGACTTCGGCCAGCCTCCAACTTATTTCGATCCGTATTATCGAAAGGGACAGGGAGAAATACCAACACTGGAACCTCGTCGCAATGGTGAATATCTAACCGACCGCGAAGCAGATGAAGCCGTCAAATTTATTCACAACCATAAAGATAAATCTTTCTTCCTCTATATGGCCCACTACGCTGTCCACACACCCATTCAGGCCAAAAAAGACCTTATTGAAAAATACAAATTGAAACCACCTACAAACCAGAAGAATCCGACATACTCCGCAATGGTTGAGAGTCTGGACGACGCCGTAGGCAGAATTTGTTCGGCGCTCGAGGAACTCGACCTGGCTGAGAATACTATCATTTTCTTCACCAGTGACAACGGTGGCCTGCTCGGCCCGACAAATAACGCCCCACTGCGTTCCGGCAAAGGCTTTCCGTACGAAGGCGGTATCCGTGAACCTTTGATAGTGCGATGGCCAAAAGTCATTAAACCGGGAACAGTCAGCCACGAACCGGTAACCAGTGTCGATTATTTCCCGACCATTTGCCAGGCCGCAGGGGTTCCACTTCCAAATGACCGTGACATAGACGGCGTTTCACTCCTTGGCCATCTAAAATCAAACGGCACCCGGGAATTGAACCGTCATGCACTATACTGGCACTTTCCGCACTATCGAGGCAATGTTGTCCCCTACAGCATCATTCGAGAAGGAAGCTGGAAGCTCATCAAAAGATATGAAGGCAAACCATTCGAGCTGTTTAATCTAAAAAGCGACATCTCCGAGGAAAACGACCTTTCAGAGATATACCCTACGAAGACCAGGCAGCTCGACGCTAAATTAAGACGCTGGCTGCGACTCGCCGGCGCCAAACTGCCCAAACCGAATCCAAACTATGACTCGAATAATTCTTAAAGGGAAAGCAAAAAATACAAGACTTCAGCAAAAGGAAATCATATTATGAAACGACGCAATTTTCTCAAAGCTATCGGTGCCGGTGCCGTCTCTATGACACTGCCGACAAGCATCTACGCACAACAGTCTTCCGGAAATGAAACCCGGCCCAACATCCTGTGGATTTTGTCTGAAGATATCAGCCCCGATCTTAGCTGCTACGGTACACCAGTGGTCGAAACTTCAAATCTCAACAAACTCGCCGACCAGGGTGTCCGCTTCACCAATGCATTTACTACAAGCCCGGTTTGCTCTACCAGCCGCTCGGCTATGATTACCGGTATGCATCAGGGTTCCATTGGTGCCCATCACCACCGAAGCCATCGTAATGATGGATACATGCTGCCTGAGCCGGTCCGCCCGATAACAGAATACTTCCGCCAGGCAGGATACTTCACTGCAAATGTCAAGACGGCCGCTCCCGGAGTACGTGGCTCAGGCAAAACGGACTTTAACTTTAAGTACAGTAAACCCTTTGACGGCGATGACTGGAATCAGCGGACACCAGGCCAGCCGTTCTTCGCACAGCTATCAATCAGTATGACACACCGAGGTGGGCAGTGGAAAGGCCTTGATAAAAAACTCGATAATCCTGTTGACCCGACAAAAGTCAAGTTGCCCCCGTACTTTCCAGATCATCCAATAGCACGAGCAGACTGGGCAGCGTATCTAAACTCTATCCAGATGATGGATCAATACGTTGGAAAAATTATGCAGCGCCTCGATAACGAGGGGCTAACAGACAACACGGTTGTAATCTTCATCGGCGATCACGGCCGTTGTCATGTCCGCGGCAAGCAGTGGCTTTACGACGGAGGAATTCGGATTCCTCTGATTGTACGCTGGCCGGGCAAATTAAAAACGGGCAGTGTAAATAAAGAGCTCGTTAGTTCAATCGATATCTCTGCAACGGTTTTGAAAATTGCAGGCATTCAACCGCCAAAACACATGCAGGGTCAGGTTTTCCTCGGTCCGGATGCAAAGAAGCGGGAATATATCTTTGCAGCTCGTGGCCGATGCGACGAAACTATAGAGTGTATTCGCTGTGTCCATGATAAACGCTACAGCTATATTCGAAACTACATGCCGTACCGTCCATGGATGGCCCCAAATCTATATAAGGACACCAGCTATCCGATGCGGGATCTCTTGCGCAACCTTCATGCTGAAGGCAAGCTTACCCCGGTTCAGATGAAATTCATGGCGACGACCAAGCCACCAGAGGAATTATACGACCTGAAAAATGACCCTTACGAACTTCATAATCTGGTCAACTTACTTGAGCATCAAAATGTTCTAATGCGTATGCGTGCAGCCCATATTAAATGGATGCATCAAACCAGAGACATAGGCCTGATTCCAGAACCGGAACTGGAGGATATTTATCTCAAATACGGCAATGGCTATGACATACTGGCCCAGCCGGAAAATCACGACCTTATTGACCGCATTCGAGAGGTAATAGAGCTAACTGAATCAGGTAAATCGGCGATACCGGAACTCATAAATTCAATGCAGGATAAGAGACCCTCGGTACGCTGGTGGGCAGCAATCGGCCTGGGTAATATGGATTCGGATGCCGAAGCCGCCAAAACCGTATTACAAAATGCTTTGCAGGACAAATCCGCTTCGGTCCGGATTGCCGCGGCACGAGCATTCTGCAGGATGGGTAGTAACCGGCAAGCTTTGAAACTTTTAGTAGAGGAGCTGCAAAACAAAGATAACAAGATCGTCCGTCACTATGCTGCCCTGGAACTGGAAGATCTCGGCGACAAAGCCGGAGAATTCATAGAAGAGATTAGGGCCGCACGAAATGACAGTTACGACGGTGTCAAACGGGTAGCCACCCGTATAGTAAGCACGCTGGAAAAATAAATCACGGCTAATCCGTAAGAAATAATCCGGATATCAAAATAACATGATTATCATTTGTTACTTATCAAAGATAAGTCGCAGAGCTAAATGCAGGAGATAATATCAGTTTCACTTTAACTTAATAGGTACACCGTTATTACGGGCCTGAGTAATGAATGACTTTAACTCTTCCAGCAGTAGCTGTACTTGCTGAGTATCCTCAAGCAGACTTTCATAAAATTGCCCATCATTGAGAAGCATGGCTGCACTGCCCTGGCCGTTGTTTATTTTCTCCAATATCATCCGCATTTGCGCCGATGCCTTACCTATTTCTTCACTCGTACCGACCATCGCAACAACGAGTTCTTCTGTTTTACTATCAACATTCTTCAAAGTTGTTGTCCCTGCAACGGCGAATTTTCGGAACTCTTCTATTGTCTGCTTAGCTTCATGCGATGCTTCAGTAAGATTAGCTATAGTTTTCTGGAGGTTTTCTTTGTTGCTGCGGTTGCCGAGTATATCATTGGCATTAGCAATAAGAACCCTGAGGCCCTCCACCAAATCGTCCAGCTTTTTCTGGCTTTCCTCTGGAAAAAACTCACTTGTTATACCAGTCGAGCCCTGCAGCAATATTTTATCCACCAAATAAACTGTCTCCGGCCGATTCGGGTCTAATGGCTCTGCGGGTCTATCTGGGTATTGTTTAATTTCAACATAACTGCTGCCCAGACCCCGGCTCATAAGTTTTACTTCAATATTAGAGGGAATAGTAGGGTACTTTTTGTCAATACTAAGAACAACTATTGTTTGATAATACTCTAAGCCGGTCACCATATCCTTTTTTATCTGAGGTGGCATAACCTTTGTGACCCTGCCGATTTGATAGCCGCAAAAACGCACGGGCGTATCATTTTGCACTCCCGGTGCCGTCGGGAATTGAACGAAAACTTCAAAAGAACCCATCTTGGTAACTGCAGTCGGCAAATCACCGAACTTAAATATCAGCCATATAAGCGCACAAACACCTACTACTACAAAAACGCCCACAATCATATTGCGTCTTCTTTGGGTGGTCTCATAGTCACTCACTGTTCAGTCCCTTTCTATTCACTGCGGCCTTCCATAAACAACTCCCTTATAGCACGCAAAGGATAGCCGCTGTCATTCAGTTTTTTTATCAGTTTAATACGTTCAATGCCCCTTTCATCAAACATCCTCCTCCCGCTCGGTGTTACTTCTGTCGGCTCCAGAAGTCCGACCATGAGATAATATTGCAGAGATTGCCGAGAAATGCCAGCTTTTTTTGCGGCTATTCCTATAGATGACAAATTGCCTTTACCGCTCAATGCTCATCCCCAAAAACGAAAGAACATAAAGTAACAAAATTTTAGTAGTCAAAATTGTACTATATTCCACTAAAAGATAACAACTACAAAAAATGTGATTAATATTGAGAAAACGGCAAATGCTGTGTATAAGCTCTGGAGCAGGATAAAAAAAACAGCCGTTTCCCTGCTATTAATTACCATAACTTATATCGACAACTATATGAAAACGCATTCAACTTTTATGGATTTAATCAACAAGGCTGATTTATTACTGTTTTATGGCGTGAATTCATGGTTTGATCCCGGGTGTAGGAGAAGCTGCCTGCCAGTTAGCAGGTGCATTGCCCGAATGATTCTTGTCTGTAAATACTCTCTGAAGCGCATAACCGGTGACATCGGCTGCCTCAGGCCAGGGTGCCACATCAGAGTAAATCACTTCATCCACGATGACCCAGCAAACAGACTGACCCGGTTGGTCCGGCGCTAAAGGGTATTCCAGTGCAAGTCGTTCACCGCTATTGGAGAGAGAGCCTGACCAGGGACCTGCTATTTCCACACCGGCGGTTAACGAACCAGCATCATACGTAGCAATAAAGGTATCCAATCGAGTTGTTTCCGTAGCCGGGTCAAAGCCCACTACGATCAATCTACCGTCAGCAGGAATCGATGTGCCCGCCGGAAATGTGTAATCTACAGCTCCATCCAGCCGCCAGGGACCTTCTGCATTTTCCAGATACACCGTGCCTGCCGTGGGATTATATAACTCGATATACTCTTCGTTAAGCTCTAAAGGATGATACATAAACTCGTCAATTACCACATCCAAAAAAGGATTTCCGTTTTCAGCATCTCGCGAATGTGCCATAGCAAGCCAATCCGCCCCGCCATCAGGGTAACGCCCAAGGGATATGTCGTTATCCTGACCCTTAAATCTGATACAGTCAACTACACGATCTTCCGCATTACCGGGCAGATAAGAAAGGACAACCTCCTCGCCGGCTTTGTTCAAACCAAACCCGCTGCTGATGGGATTATGAAAATCATTTACCTCGTCAAAACTAATCCAGCTATAGCCTGGAATATCAATCGCAGGAATAGCCCACTTCTTTAGCTCGCCGATGTCATCACTGAGATACCAACCCTGCAGATTAATGCTTGTTCCAGTGGTATTATAAAGCTCTATCCAGTCCCTTGAATCATACTGTGGATGCTGAGGATCGCTATAATTGGTATGTGCCATAATTTCATTAAGGACAATGGTAGTTACAGTTCCAGTGTCATCCAGCCCCGGTGAACCACCAATATATGTGCTCGCTCGCCAGTTACCACCATAGTTCAGCGAACCATCAGGCTCACCAGGAATCGCATCATCCAAGGGTACCAGTGAATGACCACCGCCATCGGCTGACAGTGGCCAGCCCCGGCCGTCATTGTATTCGAACTTTACAATAATACCGTTCCAAAAATCTTCCAGGGTTATGCTTTCTCCACTGTTTGACAGATTGCCGGAATATTCGCCGGCGATTCTATCAGACATGCTCAAACCATATCGAGATGTAAAAGCAGCTTCATTCTTGACAACAAGAACAAATTCGTCGGGCAAAAGACTCATAATGCTGCCTAAGCCAAAATCAAATGTAATACCCTCAACAAAGGAAACAAAAGTCAAATCAATGCTTTCGTCACCGATATTCCTTAATTCGACATATTCGAATTCATCGTTGTCTATCGATTCGCCTATAGCCGCCCCGGAAGGATTGTACATTATCTCGGTAATTCTCAGGTTCTCCAGAATACCTGCCGACAGCGGCTCACCGGCAACAAACTGAACTGGCTCGGACCAGTGACTCCATCGGCCGCTGTTGTCCTTCATCCGGCAGCGAACCCTGTATGTATTCCCAACTTTGACTGCACTGGCCGGTATTTGTATGTCACGATTGAAGTGCGTAATCTCCTGCCTTTCCCAAACGGCATCTATCTCATATTTCCCAGGCTTCCGGCTGTAACTACGCGGCGTACTCGGTATCTCACTTGGTTCAGCCGCCTCTGAAATCAATCGAATATCAATAAAACAATCGGAACTGTTACTCAGATAAGAATTGATTATCTGTACTGCAACCACATTTGTACCTGAAACGAGATAACTTTGTGCCTCTGGTAAAGTAAATGCAGTAAAATCATGATTTTCTGAACGGTTACTGACAACCGCATCAAAAGGCAGCTCCGCTGAAAGCGTGTTTCCGGATACGACATGGACACCATTAATCCATATATTGACACCATCGTCGTACTTGGCTTCCAACTTCAATGTCCCGATTTCATCGAGGTTTGTTATATTAAATGTCTTTCGTAGATACACAGTTGTGTATTGCCCCCTCATATCACTTAGATTAGTAACTATGAATGATTCACCGTAGCCGATAGTTGTTCTTCCAGTTAGCCAGTTCGAATCGTCAAAACCAATCTGAAGCCAGGTATCTCGCCCCCTTGAAGGCTCTTGCGTACCTTTGAAATATTTCCACTCGGCGCCGTCCTTTATCAGCATAACACTTTGATCTTGATCTACAGGCACAACCTGCGAGCCGGGATTTACCTCAGCAATGCGCCATTTCATCGCAGCAAAGGTACCGCTGCCCTGCGGATCACTAAAAAGACTTGTCTCAAACGTAAGTGCATTGATCGGAAAATCTGGTCCGCAGGTAGCTGTTACGCTGGGAGTGACCGGCAGAGCTGCATCATACGTGGGAGTATCAAATGCCCGGTCGCCTGAGGCAACGTAATCCTTCATGATCTGAACCATTCCAGGGAAGTCTTTGGAAGCTGCTCTCTGATAAAATCTTCCCTGGCCTGCCTTGGATGAAGCTGTGTGGGAAAGATACTTCGGATAAGCATCATCACCCACAACCCAGTGATAATCCCACATGGCCCTGTCTGCGTCAACTATTGAAAGCCTACCGCCGGGGTCATCAATGATAGAGGCAAATTCATCAATCAACTGGTTCATCTGCTCAGGATTATAGAGCAAATCCTGAAACTCGCGGAGGCGATTTTGAAATTCCAGGAAAAGGGCGGGACGTGTATGTATTCTGCCTTGTTTCCTAAACGGATCTTCACCATCACCATACATGTTATTCGCCCAGCTCAGATCAAGGTCCCAAGGTAACTGCGACCAGATATTAGTCTCGGGATTAAGATAGAAGAAATAGTTTTTCCCGTATCCCACATCTCCATGGTGGACACCCTCTACAACGGCCCGATAGGAATAATAGCAATCAAGGTCAACTTTCTGCCGCCACCACTGCTCGCTCGGATCAGGATCATAATAATAGCCCTGCTTAAATGTATTGAGGTCAGAGCCATTTGACACCCCGGTTGGACCCTGGTTATTCAATTCTCCATTATGTCCTTCGATTTTATAAAGGTTACCATCCGGCAAATCGTGCTCATCCAAAAAGTGCCCATCCATCTGCTCAATCGCCAGATAAAGACCCCAGAAATCACCATCATACTGGGTTCCGCTGCGGTTTATCGATGGAGGGGCAGCATTAAGCGTACCATCTTCATACTGCTCATCAATGATTCGAAACTGCAAATAGTTCGTCTTCGGGGCCGGAACACCTGCCATATTGAAAAGTTTGAAGCCAACGGCCTCAAACATCCCCTGTTCACCACGGTGCCAGTAGTTGCCCTGCTGGATGCAGGCCGAGAAGTTAAGCCTGTTCCATTTTGTTTTATATTGTTTACCGAAGTCATCACGCCCTTGAAAATAGTGACCCCGGTTGAAATCGAATTTCCACATATTCTTGCCCATGGCGTAGCGCCAGACACCGCCGCGCATACGGTACCTGATATGGTCATAAACCCGTCCGTCATAGACCACCGTGCCGTACCACTTAAAATCTTTTCGTTGAGGATCCCCTCCCTCATGCCGCTCAAGCCAGGTAGCATCCTCAACATCCGATTTCTTACTTATAAGATGATAAGCGGGCAAACTCCGCATAACATCAGTACCATATTCAATGACGGGTGTAACTCCGGGCTGAACAGCACCTCGCCAGGGCGGCACGCCATCATAAACAAAATATGCAAAATTCGGCTGTGGGTCGTCCGGGTAAGGTACCCTAAGGCCTTGTCCGCTGTTATCTATAACTATAATTCGATAGCGTATCAGCCGACGATGAACCTGCATGGAACTCGGCATTTGCGTAGTGTAAACATCATCACCAGCTACCTCATCTCCGTTTAATCCCTCATCATTCATCGCTATGCTGGTCCAATCCCAGGGATACACCCTGTCGTTGTTGATATTGATATAATTGCCGGGCTCGACGATTTGATATAACAGCGAAACTTCAGCTACTCCATCGGAGTCTGTTACCTTAGCAGTTAAGGTTACAACCTCATCAGATTTGGGCTGCATAGGAAGGTGTTTGACCTGCCGGATATGAGGTGGAATGTTCTCAGCATAAACCACAGTATTTTGTGTGGCAGGCGTCGGATAAGCCGAACGCCAGCTGCCGCCAAGGTCATTGTCAAATAACGGATTGACTAATTGGATAGAACTGCCCATTCCAGGTTGATCTTCAGGTACTGCATCACCCACAGTAGGCCATGGAAATCCAAGCTGATAATCAACCTGATCGATTACTCTGCCATCGGCATTGCAAAGTTCTACTTTTTCTCCGTTACTATTAAGCTTGCTTGCGAATTCGAATGGGCCGAATATCGAAGCCTGTGATATAAAATATCTCCCGTTATTCCATTTTGTGTTAATATGAGCCGGGTCCTGAGCCACAATAATGTACCCGCCTGCCTGTAATATCGCCCCGGCTGGAAACCTGTAAGAAATTCCCTCACTGAAATACCAACCGGAAAGATTAACATCTGTTGAGCCAAAGTTATGAAGTTCGATAAATTCTACTAATTCCGTCGCAACATCAGGGTCATAATGAATCTCATTAATCACAACCGAAGGGATTGTTTCATCGAAACTATCGACTTGAGCATCGACTTTTTCATACCCGGCCAATGACAAGATTATTATGAGACTAAAAAATGAGATAATTAAAGACCTGAACACGTCCGACCCCTTCCTCACTGATTGTTTGGGCCACAAACTGAAATACATTCTTCATAAACTATTATTTGGACTTATTTTAACATTTTAACGCCAGCAAAGTCAATGACTTTGGCAAAATATGCAATTAAATGCAAGTGAACGAAATAGAATCTTATAATTGACATTTGTAATCCTAAGACCGATAACTACCTTTTTAGATACTTCATTTCTCTACTTGTCGCAAAAAAAACCAGAAGTGACATAAGATTAATGCCGATAAACTTATCTCAGATGCCAATGAATACTTTTACCTTTTTACCAACAAACTTTAACTGATGTACAATCCAAAGGACTAACAAATGTATGAAATTTTTGAGCGACCTTCAGAGATTATAACTATCAATCATAATTCCTCTATTAAAGCAGCTGCCAATAAAATGTTTTCTAATAAAGTCAGTTGCCTTATTGTCAATAGCAACGATGGAGAATTTATAGGCCTTGTAACTGAACGGGATATTGTAAGCCGAGTGGTTACTTCCTCATTGGACATAGAAAAAACCACCATATCCACGATCATGTCAACTCAGATTATTTCCTGTTCTCCAAATACTCCCAGCAGTGAAGTTCGGGAAATTATGACTGTTAATCAGATTCGGCATTTGCCAATCATCGAAAAAGGCTCTGTGGTCGGAATAATTTCAACGCGTGACCTTATGGCAAGACAGCTTCTTGAGGATAGAGCCGCAGCCGAAGAAGTCGCAATGCTTTCGACTTGTCTGAAAAGTATCGACTTAAATGAAGTTGCCGAAATAGTTACCCGTGAGGCACCCAAGCTTTTTCAAGCTGAAAAATGTGTACTATTTATTCGCCGAGATGACACCGCAGGTAAATCCTCACCATTAATCAGCTACAACAACTGCCCCTGCCCTCGAAAATCTCTTGGAAACCTCAAAGATATGCCACAATTAACTGACGGAGCTGAATTTCATTACGATAACATTCCTCCTGTCTGCAAAAAGCTCGGGGCCCAATCACCTCGTCTGGTCATCCCGCTTAACGCCTCCCCAAACAGTGTAGCTTCGACTTTATCCACCTCAGCCAAAGAGCTAAAGCCTGAAAGCGCCGATTGCTATTTATGTATGTGCAGCTTGGCTTCTCCCATTGCCTCAAACAGAGAACTAACAACGTATAAGGCCAAATTAGCAAGAGATATTCTGAACTCACATTTGACAAACGCAAAGTTATATCAACAGGCAAGGCTGACCTCTCTAACCGATACACTTACATCGGTAGGCTCAAGAAAGATGCTTGAGGATAAACTTGAAGCAGAGTTTGCTCGTTCAAAACGTTATAAACGAACATTCTCCCTTGCAATATTTGATCTCGATAATTTCAAAACAATCAATGATATATTAGGCCATGGCACCGGCGATGAAGCACTTAAAAAACTTGCTAAGTGTATGAAAAGAGAGAAAAGAACTACCGACATACTCACGCGTTATGGCGGCGACGAATTTGTAATGATAATGCCGGAAACCAAAGCAATAGATGCTGTTACATTATTAGAAAGGATTCGAGATAAAGTCCAGCAGATAAAGCTAACGCAAAATCTTCCTATGACGATTAGCTGTGGGATAGCAGAACATTCATTTAAACCAACCGATTCTTCCAGGGAGGTCATGCGCAGGGCCGACATGGCACTGTACGAAGCTAAAAGTGCCGGACGAAATTGTGTTAAGGTCTGGGACAAAACTATGTTAAAGGCCCTTAGCAACGATGACATCGAGAATGAAAAAATCAAAAAACTGCAAAGACGCATTGCCGGCCTGTCAGAGCAGGCGGAGAAAATCTTTATTCAAAGTATCTGGGGATTGGTTCAGGCACTTGAAGCTAAAGATCCTTATACAAAAAAACATTCAGAAAACGTAATGTACTACGCAGTCGGCATAGCCAAAACAATGAAAATAGCCCCCGAACAAATTGACGTTATTCTTCGTGCCGCAATGATTCATGATATCGGGAAGATTGGGATTCCCGATGCAATTTTAGCAAAACCCGCTAAACTAACACCACACGAACGCAGAATCATAGAGCAACATCCACTAATAGCCGTGCGTATCCTGGAGAAAATGACTTTCCTGGAACAGGAAATTGCAATCATTCGACACCATCACGAAAAATGGAACGGCCATGGCTATCCAGACGGCTTATCTAATTCTGCAATACCACTCGGTGCCCGCATTATGGCAATAGCTGATACTTTCGATGCCCTTACTTCAAATAGAACTTACCATAAAGCTCGATCTGTTGCCGAAGCAATCGAAATCCTGGTCGATTCATCCGGATATGATTATGCTCCAAATGTCGTCAAAGGTATGGTTTCATGGGTAGAAAATACTCGCAGTCAAATGGGACAAACTCAACTCACAACGAGGGGGCTGTTAGATTCACAAAGGCAACAAGATAGGAGTTCTTTGACTCAGCTCATTGCCTGTGAAGTTGCTCATTAGATATATGCCATAAGAGTTTTGACGACTCTCTTTAACATACTACAAAGGTCTATTCATGCCGCAGCGATTCGATTGGGTCCATATTGGCCGCACGATAGGCCGGATACAAGCCAAAGGTTATTCCTACCGCTGCACTTATACCAAAAGACAGAATTAAAGAACTGGTTGTAATCACAGTAGGCATTTTGCCGAAATAAGTAACTAAAAACGGTATGAGAGAACCTAATATAATCCCCAGAACACCTCCGGCCAGTGTTAAAATTAAAGTTTCTGACAGGAACTGAATGATAATATCATTTTTCTTGGCACCAAGTGCACGTCGGATGCCAATCTCCCTTGTTCGCTCACTGACAGTTGCCAACATAATGTTCATAATTCCTATGCCGCCGACCACAAGTGAGATTGCAGCGATTGAGCCTAATACGATACTGAAAATAAGTTTGGTACGCTCGGCCTGTTTCAACAGTTCCAGAGGTACTATTACCTGATAGTCAGGTTTCTTGTGGAATCGGGCTAATAATGTCCCTAATATATCACGTACAGGCAGTACGTTTTCCATTGTGCCGACTTTTACAATTATCTCCTGGAGTTCGACTTTTTCTATATTGCGGCTGGTTCCGCTAAACTGAAGTGATATCTCTCCGAAGCGGTCCTTAACTGTGGTCAAAGGAATATAGATATTACCCAAATTTGCACCACTCTGACCCTGTTGTGCTGAAGCCTCACTGGTTAAACCGCTCTCTCCTGATTTGGATGTTTGTGCGCTGACAATACCAACCACTCGGTAATAATCACTCGATATTTTCACATCCTGGCCTAATGGATCATCAAATGCAAATAGTTCTCTGACTACCCGCTCATCGACAGCACAAACACTCTGCTTGTAATGCATATCTGTGCTGCTCAGGAACCGTCCCATTTTCAACTTAATCGGTGAAGTATCTGGATGCCACGGTACGGTACCAACTATCTCTATGGATGCCTTTCGGTTGCGATACCATGCCTGTTCCGTGAGCCGACGAATAGGAACGATAACTTCAACGTCAGGAATACCATTTCGGAAACGCTCGGCATCGGAGTATGTCAGGCCGTAATCAAGCATACTATCACTCTGGCCGCTTGCATCCTGCTCTTCAGGAGGTTTAATAGTTTTAATAATAACATTGCGGCTGCCAAGACGGGCAATTTGTTCCTGTGCATCCCGGCTGGCACCCTCACCTATCGCAAGCATGGCAATAACTGAAGCAACGCCGAAAATAATACCCAAAGTCGTAAGGGTCGAACGAAGCCGGTGCATCCACAGGCTTTTTACACCTAATTTTACAGTACGTTTTAATCGAAATACAAACATAGCTTGCTACCGTTTATCTGTTAATTCGTTCTTTGTCTATCCGGCCGTCGAAAAGAATTATGGTCCGCTCGGCATGCTCGGCAATCCCTTCATCATGTGTTACGGCAATTAATGTTTTGCCCTCTTCATGCAAACGGTCGATAATATCTAAAATGTCTCTACCGCTTTGGGAATCAAGATTACCCGTCGGTTCGTCGGCAAGAATAATCAGCGGATCGTTTGCCAGCGCCCTTGCAATTGCTACTCTCTGCTGCTGACCCCCACTTAGTTCCGAAGGCCGATGATTGATCCTGTCGCCAAGACCTACCATTGTAGCCAGTTCCTTGGCACGTTCGGCGCTTTCATCCTCAGTAAAGCCCTGGTAATACATCGGAACCTCGATATTTTCAATAACATTGAGCTGGCTAATCAGATTAAACGACTGGAACACAAAACCAATACGGGCACCACGTATTAGCGATAGCTCGTCATCCTCAAGTTCGGAAACATTCTGGTCCCCAAGAAAATAGTCACCGCTCGAGGGACGATCCAGACAACCAATCATATTGAGCAGTGTGGATTTGCCTGAGCCGCTGGGGCCCATAATGGCCAAATATTCACCTTTTTTGATGGTCAAATTGATTTCGCGTAAGACCCGCAGTTCAACTGTCCCAAGCTGGTAATTCTTACACAACTGGTCCATCTTTAATATCGGGGTATCATCATCGAATTTAACGGTTCTGTCCACTTTCTGCATTGCCTTGTCCTTGTCCTTGTCTCGTACCTCCCCCGCCTTGTCCCATTCTATTTCGCATACTCTGCATTGTCTTCATAAGTTCCGCTTTGAACTTTTCCGGATCACTCTTCCGTAATCCCTCCAGCTCTTTTGCCTTAGCCGCATCAGCACCTTTAATGCGCTCCATCATCCTATCAGTCATTTCGTCCGTAAGCTGAAACTGTCCACCAGGAGCTTGTCCCTCACCCTGTTGCCGCGATTGCCTTCCACCCTCTGGTTGGTCGCCGCCCCGAGGTTGTCTGTCACCCTGCTGACGCGAGGGTCTTTCACCCTGTGGC
>JACKQG010000451.1_pt1 | contig 59808 bp, 47 predicted proteins | sample 8237621 | NCBI WGS metagenome assembly JACKQG01 (sample SAMN15677084, study PRJNA649215) | marine metagenome | biome: marine; feature: Black Sea; material: saline water; isolation source: suspended particulate matter (SPM) from the Black Sea western gyre | collected 2013-06-09/2013-06-10 | depth... | reverse complement strand
AATTTTTTTTCCTTCGCCTTTGCCTCAGCCTTCGCCTGCACTTTAGTGCGCTAGGTTTTAATCGGACTATTGTAGAATTATCAAGTGAATAGTAAAAAGTAAAAAATGAACAGGAAAATATTTAGTGAATAGAGAATAGTAAAAAGTGAATGGGAAAGAAGTAAAGGAAATGACAATGAAAGATATAAAAGATTTAAGAATTTATTGTTTAGCTGTTGAAATTGGGGAAGATGTTTGGAAAATTGTTAACTCCTGGGAAGATAAATTTGTTAAATAGACAATTGGAAAACAGTGGGCTGAAAGCGCTGACAGTATTTCTGCTACAATGGTGGAAGGGTATTTCCGAAATCAAAAAGGAGATTTAAGGAAATTCTTTCAATATTCACTATCTTCTGCCAAAGAAGCTGAACATTGGCTGCAAATTAGCCGTTTCTGTATTATTGATTCTTCACAGAAAACGTTAACACCGAGACCTGAGTCGCCTAATTTTCCTTTGTTAAAATTAAAATAGATACCTGCACTTCAGAGCGTCAAGTATTCCTTTTCCAACCGGGATGAGTTATTTTGTGGTATTGGATTTTGTAGTTAAGTGACCTGGCAGAAATACCAAGCAAAGCCGCCGCATCTTTCTGCACCCATTTGCTCACTTCTAAAGCCTGGCAGATCGCTTCGCGTTCAAGGTCTTCAAGTTTCAACGTGGAAAAGCCGGGGGTTGTTGTTGCACTTTTTCTGCGTTCATGTCCGCCGGCAGCAAAATAATCTTTGCTCGAAAATGCCAATTCATCACAACTGATCATGGCGCCATTTTCTGTTTTCAAAACCGCTCTTTCAATGATGTTTTTCAATTCCCTGATGTTACCTGGCCAGAAATGATTTTTTAACAACCGCATCGTCTCTTCTGAAAAACCACGGGTATTTTTTGTTAGTTCGCTGCTAAATTTTCTTCTAAAGAATTCGGCAATTAAAGGTATGTCTTCCTGACGTTCTCTAAGCGGTGGGACATTTATTGTAACTACATTGAGGCGGTTTAAAAGGTCTTCGCGGAAATTTCCTTTTACAATTTCTCCCCAGAGGTCTTTATTGGTGGCAGTCATAATTCTGACATCCACATGAATGGTTTTTGTGCCACCGATCCGGGTACATTCTTGATCTTGCAGGACACGAAGAATTTTCGCCTGGGTGAACAGGTTCATGGCGTCTATTTTATCCAGGAACAGGGTTCCCTCGTGTGCTTGTTCAAATTTGCCAATTATGGTTTGAAACGAACTGGTGAACGATCCATTTTCGCGCCCGAACAGTTCGTTCTCTAACAGGCTTTCCGGCAATGCCGCACAATTTACCTGGACATGAGGTTTATTGTGACGGAGACTATTAAACTGAATCAATCCAGCGATTTGCTCTTTCCCGGTGCCGGTCTCACCCTGAATTAAAATACTTGCGTTGCTTTTGGCGACTTTTTTTACAAGCTTTAAGATTTCTTTAATTCGCGAATTACGACTAACCAATGGATAATTATAATCACCCCCAAAATTCTTTCCCCAATTCCGGGAAAGATCTTCCGAAGACTCCAAGCCGGCGCCTGCCCAGTCCAGGTCTAATTCTTCTGCAAAATTGCTCATGTGTGCCCTGTGATCGTGTTTTGCGTTCCTCCAATGCCATTAACTTTAGCTAAAATACTTTTCAATTATTCACAATTAGCAATTAACAATTAAATTGTATCCGCTCAATGTGTTATGGTAATTTATGAGAATAGCTTGACGTCATAAGTTCACAAAAATATTAGCAGAATAATTTATAGCAGAATTATTCTGCTAAAAATCATTCTGCCATAAAATTTTCTTTTTCATACAACAAAAAAGAATGTTGTATTTATCCCAGCGCACTAAAGTGCAGGCGAAGGCTGAGGCAAAGGCGAAGGAAAAAATCTTAAACCTTTAATCTTCTACCTTGCTCCGCCTTAGCCTTCGCCTCAGCCTTTTCGTTGTAATAGTAATTGATCTTTATTAAAAAACTTTTGCATAAAAAACAAAGATTCAACTGGTAATACTATATATTATTGAGCGGATATATTAAATTTAACAAGTTACCAAAAAAAATAGAGAATTGAGAATGCCTAATTGAGAATTGTGAATGAAAATAATTACTACTTTAATTTAAGTTAATAGCATTGTGCATTCCCCCTGCCTATATAAAACAGACAACCCCAACTAAGTTTAGGTCGAGGTTCAAAGATGCATTATCATAAAACTTCGTTGGGATTGTTAATGATGTCTTACCAAAGTTGCCTGTTTTGATATTTATTGGCTTTTGAAAGAAGATTTCCGGGGTGGAAATCGATCTTGTGTGTGAACTAACAAATTCCATGCCACAATTGAAGTTACAGCGCTAATAATATAATATATAATTGTTTTGGAATTTACTTACAAGGCAGCGCCTTCACAATCCTTTGTTATTTTGCTATTTAATTACTTTATGTTGTGGGGGTTTTTTTAAGAATTTTACGTGCCGGTTAGAATTAAATTAAAAAAGCAAGCAGAGAATGAACCATAATCGAACATCGTTGTGCAGAAATTAGTCAATTTTTAGGTTACATTTTATAAAACTTTGAGTTGTTTTTCCAATTCATGTTTTGAATAAACTTCCCGGTTCTGAATGATATTTTGATCACAAAGAAATTGACTAAGCTTAATAATTCGTGGTAAATCTAATTTTGTTTTTAAAAGCATTTTTGATGAATGAAAGAATGATGTTTTTTCACCATCAAATTCAATAGCGCCTTCATCAAGAATTATAATACGATTCGTTAATTCAAATATTAAATCCATATTATGCGAGATCAGCACAATGGTTATTCCCTCAGCATGTAGCCGTTTTAAAATCCCGGCAATAAGCTTAATCCCTGACGGATCGAGACCTGCTGTTGGTTCATCAAGTATCAGCATTTCAGGCGCCATTGCCAATACACCAGCCAAGGCGATTCTGCGCATTTCTCCTTCGCTTAAGTGATATGGAGAACGATTTCCCATCTGCTCCGCGTCTATTCCAACCAATCTTAATGCACTTGTAACCCGGTGGTTAATTTCTTTGCCAGGTAATTTTTGACATCGAGGCGCAAAAGCCACGTCATCAAAAACCGTTTCCTCGAACAATTGTGACTCGGGAAATTGAAAGACCACGCCGATCTTTCTTCTCAAATCCTGTAATTGAAAATCTTTTCTCCAAATATTTTTATCGTTTACATAAACTGTCCCGGATGTCGGTTTTAACAAGCCGGTAAAGTGTTGTAATAAAGTTGTCTTACCAGAGCCTGTAGGCCCAACAATACCGACAAATTCACCCGCAACAATTTCAAGGTTGATATTGGATAACACCCTGATTTTTGGGGGCAACTTTTGATTATAGCTGTAGCAAACATTTTCAAATTTTATTTTCATGTTTTGATGTTCTCGTACTGTTATTTGTTTCAACCTTTTAATGCTTCAAATTGCTTTTTAGCAAAGCTGTCTGTCATGCCCGCGATGTGATCAGCCACTACCCTGACAAAAAAATCCTGCTCTATTATTTGGTGATTTCCCCACCCCGTCTGCTTTTTTCCCGAAATCATTTCAATCCTTTTCAGAATATAGTCTGGCAAACGCAAAGGACTTTTTATAAATCCTTTAAAAATTTCACGCAGCATATTTTTATTTGTTTTTTTATAATCATTACCGGTACATTTATAAATTATCTCTTCGTAGATAAATTTATTAAGTTCTTTTTGCAACGGATGAATATTCTCACTAAACTGCACTATCTCTTCGTCGAAAAACGTTAGCCCTTTTTTTTGAAGATAGAAGCGCTCTAAATTTTTTAAGCTGGTAGTAATAACATCATCGACCAATAAATTAATGATTCCGTGAATGAGCCGGTTTCGATAATAATACCGGTCATTTTTTATTAGCGCTTTAATTGCTAATTTTTCTTCGATGATATGTGCTATCTTCAATTTTCTTACTTGTTCAATTTTCACCAATGAAGCGCGAATGCCATCTTCGAGATCGTGAGTTCGCTGGGCAATTTCATCGCACACAGCCACAACCTGACCTTCCAGGGTTGTGGCGTGATCTTTATCGAAGAACAATCCCTCATATAAAAATTCCGGGTATGAATACTTATTCCGTAAGAGACGCGTATGTTTCAATATTCCTTCCCGAACATAGGAGGTAAGGTTCAGCCCATCGAATTGATATTTTTTTTCAATTTTATCCAACACGCGCAGGCTTTGATAATTGTGTTTAAATCCGCCCCTGTTTTTAACTTTTAGAATTCCATCGAGATTATCTTTGCCATTCAGTATTTCATTTAAAACAACCTCACCAACATGACCAAATGGCGTATGTCCCAGATCATGCCCCAACGCGATTGCCTCTACCAGTACATCATTGAGTCCCAATGCTTTAGCCATTGTGCGAGCCAATTGTGCTACTTCGAGGGTGTGCGTTAGCCGGGTTCGATAATGATCCCCATCGCTGATTAAAAAAACCTGCTGCTTATGCTTTAATCTCCGAAAAGCCCTGGAATGTATGATACGATCCCTGTCTTGTTGAAACGCTGTTCGATAGGGGTGCTGCTTTTCATCAAAAAACCTTGTTTTGGCAGCATTTTCGCTTTTCGTTGCATAAGGCGCTAACGAAAATTTTTCTAATTCTTCGTAAAACTTACGATCACGAATTTTGAAGTTCATCTAAAACAATTCACCCAATCTTTCAAATTTCAGCTTTTAAAATAATCTTTGTAACTATTCGTTCATTTTTTTGACAAAACAATCCACCTTCGCGGATCATTCAATTGTAACTATTTGCTTTTTGAAGATTATTTTGTCATTTTTTTATTTGGAATATTTTTTTTAGTTTCTTGAAAATCAGCAATTTATTAAGAAACCTCTTTCAACTCATCTAGTAACAATTGAATTTCTTCCTTTAATTCGGACTTAATATTCTTGGAAAACCCAACATGAGTAAATCGTATTTTTCCACTTCCATCAATGATCAAATGTGTCGGAAATCCGATTACATCAAAAGCGCGCTTTGCTGAAAAGCCCGAGTGAAATAATCGAAAATTAATCGGCGTATCGCGGATAAACTTTTTTATTGAAGCCGGATCTTCAACCGACACTGCCCAAAAGGAAACATTTTTCTGGTCATAAAAATTTTCTTTCAATTCATTCAGCCCTTCAACTTCTTTTTGACATGCCTCGCTCCACGTATCCCAAAAAATTAACACCGTAATTTTACCTTTTTGTCCATTCAAATCAACTTTATTGCTTTGCATGTCTGTTAACAAAATATCGGGCGCTGGTTTTGCCGAGGCTTTTTGTTCGTCTCTTATTGCCCGGCTCAGGTAAGAATTAAATTGGGACGTTGGCGCTTGTCTTTTCCGAAAAAGAATTTTCAATTTATCAATTGCACCATTTTGTGTCGAATTTAAACTTACTGCTTTTATGTAAGCATTATGCGCGCTGTCTTGTTCTCCTGCTGCCATAAATATATCACCGATCTTTTCCCATTCATAAGCAGGAAATGGGGTTCGTAAGGCGATACATTTTTTTCTGTTTTTTATCGCGCTTTTAAAGTCTTTTCGCTTATAGTTAATTGTTGCTTCTGTGGAAAGTATTTGACATTCAGTTAGTTGTGACTTTGAGATACGATCAGCCGGATTATCCCATGGATTATTCGAGAAAATTAATTCCGGGGTATTCATCTCCCTTGCATTAGTGATCATTTGTTGAGAAAGTTCTATTCTTCCTTTTCTTAGATAATCGTTTGCCAGCGCCAGCCATGTGGAGGTGTTAGTAGAATCTGTCTGAAGACATTTCTCATAATGGTGGATAGATTTATTTATTCTTCCCTGCCGGCGATAAAACATTCCCAACTGAAGATTCACTTTTTTCAAATAATCCTTGTTTTTTGTATGGTAGATAAACTTTGTTAAATCATTAACGATGGCTTGCTGGTTTGTGCCATTTCTCAAAAATATCAATGAATAAGTAATTTTATCTCTTTGCGGGAATTTATCAAAATCCGCAATCAATTTCTCACCAATCTTTAATGCTTCACCGGGTTTGTTTAATAATTTTAGATTGGTTTTAAAAGCGAGCGAAGCGACTTCATACAGGTCTGTTTTGGCTGGTTCATGGCTCAATAAACTGTCCAGCTCAGATTGTATATTTTTCAGCTCTTGCGCGGGTAATGCGGCTAGTCTTAACCTGGAAAACCATAGGTCAAACCAAACTTTGTAATTGTCTGGGTACATCGCCAATTCGTTTTCAAAGTATTGTTTCGCCTTTTTATGGTCAGGGAAATTACTTTTGCGGTTTGTATTATTATAAATTAAACCCAATTGATGGGACGCGTTTCGCTGTACTTCCCCGTTCTCGTTTTCTAACATAATATTCCACCCGCGCCCGCTATTGTCCTCGCACCTATCCATGCTGTCTTCAAACTTAATACTCAGCAAACAATCTGATTCTTTTGTATTAACATTCGCAATAAAACAATCCGACTTTTTTTCCATCTGAATTCGATCCAGCCTGATGCCTTGGGATTCAAAGAGTTGCCAGACAAGATAAACAGAAAACTTCTTTTGTTCCGGGTTTATTAATCGTTTGGGAAAAAACTTTATCGTAATTTTATCGCCTGCTTTTGGTTCTCCCGGCTTGATCACAACAGTATCATCGATTGATTTTTGAGAACACGATACAAGAATTAACAGTAATATTATACATATGCTTATCTTTTGTAACATGGGGATTCCTTTCATTTTGACAGCTTTATAAACCTTATCTTTTACAATATATTGCAACGTAAATTTCCAATGTAATCTGAATGTAATTATAGTGCCAAACTTGTCAAGGTTTAGTAAAGCTATTTGCCGTTTTAAACTGAAACTCGAAACCTTAATAAGTCAATTTAATAATTTTTTTATGAAATTCAAAGTGGTTTTTTAAGCTGGGAAATAATGGTAACATCTGTGTGCGGCGCTCAACCTGTGTTTTCCACAACCAGACCAGGCTATAGCTAAAAAGCGAAAAGAATGTGGTATCGTATTTTTTTTCTTATTTACTATTTTTATCTGCACTTTGAACATGATTTTTTTATATTGGTAATAACACACCACGAATTCCGACCACAGAACGACTACGATACTCGAATACGAGTTATTCACGCTGAATTGAATCGAATAGAAATTTTGGACAGCATTAAGACAATACATTGGTTGAGCGAATTATTATTGAGAAGGTTATGCAACCCGTATTCATGCGTGGTGGACTGTTTTCCTTAGTTCCTAAACAGTGAAATTCTTGCACAATGGGCAAGAATATTTTTTCTTCTAAACAAAAGAATAGAAAGGTACAGGTAAAGGCAAAGGTAAAGTTTTCTATTTTTCTTTACCTTTACCTCTGCCTTTACCTTATACAATTTTTAAAATTGAATCGTTGTTGAAAACATAATGGCGTAAACATCTATTCTGGTTCATCCAGGTTAGGATAGGATCAATAATTGCGGACGATTCTTTCTCTTCAGGAGATAGTTTCTCTTTAATAAAAAATGTGCCGCAACTGTGACAAAGATGTTTTATTCTCATTAATATAAATGAATACCGTTTTTGGTGGGATAATTTAAAAAAATTAGTAACTATTCAGCATTATTACCAGTGTCATTCTGAGGGAGCTTGCGACCGAAGAATCTCCACGATATTCAAACTTTTGTTAAAATAATTCGAGATTCCTGTATAGTCACATTTAAAAAATAAGGAAATACAGACTATGCTTCACTTCCCAACATCACTACCCCCCTCCATCGTTCAGAATGACATTGATATAACAGACAGCTGAACAGTTACAAAAATTATTAAATAACAGAGGCAAGAAATGTTAAAATTAGTAGTACGACTTCATACGGTGAATGAGGAATTAAAAAAAATCAAGATTGAATTAGCAAATTGCTGGGAACCTTTCCTAAACGATTTACAGCAGGTAAATCAGGAATTTCAGATGATGAGTGAAACAATGATTTGTACGCGTTTGACTGATATTTTACATAAATATGAAATATACAAAATTGTTAACGTTCCCGCTTCAAATGGTCACCCGGTGCAACTGGACCGGGAAATTCCATCGCCGAAAGATGTTTTGAAAAATAATGAATTCGTCAAAGAAATCGCTCAGCACCGCATAGCTGATGGGTATGCACAAAAAATCCATGAATTATTAAACAAGATAATTCAAAAAGCGAAAAGATTGTGATTTAGTAAAATTACCGCGAGGGGAAATTATGCAGGATTTAGCCATTTTTCGTTATATCGTTTTTACTTTGTGGGATGTCCGGGATACTGAAGACGGGCGAAAAATAAAAACAGAAGCGATGTGGACAGGTATACAACAAGTGTGGAAGGGGGTTAATCAGCAAATTGGAAACCGGCAAATAACAACACTGAAGCCTAATTCACTGGAAATCAATCGCCGGGAAAGCGTTCGCCTTGCCAGTATCGGCTGGAGTAATACAGGGGGATTTTCCTATTCTCTGGAAATCCGCCAAATTTACGACAGCGTTTATTTTCAAATCGGGATATCCCGTACTGGAGATTCAGAACCGGATGATTTGAAAGACCTGGTGCGGAAAATTTATAAATTCAAACCTTCTATTAATGCCGAAAAGCACCCGGTACAGGTGGGTGATGTGTGTTGTTATTATGCTGAAAATCCTGATAATCCTACTCCCGACCAATTCAATAGCCTGGCACGGAATGTTATTTTAAGCCCTGATGACACATTAGTAGATGAGATAAAAATCTATCCATTTGAATGGGGATACCTGGCAATCCCGGATTCCTATCGTTATCCCTTCCCGATTCTTGTCACTCCTTTAAATAACAGACCATCGCTTAAAAAATCAGCTTTATTCGTCCATTCAGATGTTCCACGTTTAGTTTTGTATTTTATGAAACTTCGACGGGATTTTTTAGAATTTGAAAGAGAGCGACCCCTGGTAGAAATAAATGAACAGAAATTGGCAAAGCACCTTCTTGGAGTACCGGAAAAAGCAACGCTTGAAGTTCATGAAAACCAGGTTATTCATCTTACCAAAAGGCACAACTTTTTAATTGAGGATGTCGGCAGGATCAAGCAGCGGATGAGTGCAATGAAGGCGAACATTAAGAATCTTATTCTGCTCAACCAGGACATCCGGGGTACGCGACAAAACACGGAATTGGAAAATTTCCTGCTCACTGATGCCAGAATTGCTATTGAACAAATCGAACGTGATCTTGAATTTTTCAAAGCCCGTGATGAAGAAGCGCATCTTACTCTGGAAACCCTCAACGTGCTGATAAATGTGGAACGTGGTAAAATGCAGCGCGAACGGGGTGAGTATGAACAGCTATTTGTTAAAATACTCGCTATCATCGGCATAGTGCTGGCTTTAATTGACGGTTTTTCTGCAGAGTTTAAGTGGTACACAAAGGTAGCAATTGTTGCCGGTGGGCTAATCCTGGGATTGACTTGGTATTTGAAAGCGCGAAGAAAAATAAAGAGAGAAAGTAAAAAGCACAATGTCAAAAATTCAATTTGAACTTCTCAGAATAAGAAGCCAGACAGAGCTTCAGCAATTTACTCAAAAAATTTTATTTAATCGGAGTTCGCAACGGCTTCCCACGGAAGGTGAATTACTTGATTTTGTCAATGAGCTTTGCCCGGCGGGAAAAAGATTATATAATGATGAAAAATATCAACAATCGATTTTGCTTTTAACTCATGCGCAGAAAATTGCCAAAGTTATGAAGAATGAAACGGTTGAAACAAAAATTCTCTGCGATTTAGGTTTCCCGTATTATTTCCTGAAAGAATATTCCCAGACAATTTTGATTTGGGAACGGGCTTATAATTTAAGCCGCCAGGTAAATGATATTTCTGCGATGGCGGAGATTGGCTTTTTTCTTAGTAAAGTTTTTCGGGAAATAAATGCTTTTTCTCGATTAACCAAATGTGCCGAACTGGCATTGAGAGATTATCGGAAGCTGCAAAATTCTACTGTCGACTCTGTAAAGGCTCTGAAATTTAAAGATAAAATTGGCCAGCTTTTCGACGCGCTCGGTTTGGGTTACAGCTATGCAGGCCCAATTGATGCGTCGATACTAAATTACCAAAAGTCTATTAAAATAGCTGCCGGGCTTGGTAATTTTGTGGAGAAACGAAACCGTCTGGGGAATTTGGCCCGGACTTATCTTGTCGCTGGTGAAAAAGAACTCGCGTTAGACACCTATTTTGACGCATTGAAAATTAAAACCAATAATCCTGAAAGTGACCAAAATGCGCAAATTCTGGGAAACATGAGCCTGGGCATTATTTACCGGGAACTGGCAAAGCTGACTGATGCTGAAAGTCATTTTGGAAAAGCGTTGGGAGTCGCCAGCAAAATCGGGGATAATCAGAATATGAACCGTTTATTGAATAGCCTTGGGATTGTTTTTCGTGATTGCGGAGATTTAGAAAAAGCTTATAAGCATTACCAACTTGGATATAAAATTGCCCGGACAACAGGTGATGAAATAGGTGAAGGCGATTCACAGGGAAATATCGGAAATTATTTTTATCAAACCGGACAACCGGCAAAAGCTCAACCGTACTACGAAAAAGCCCTTCAGATTTCCAGAAAATATAACGATACTCTACTCATTTCCCGATGGACCGGTAACCTGGGAAATGTCTGTTCACAGCTCGGTAAGCAGTCGAATGCAGTAGAATTTTACCGGGAAGCTTTGGCTTTGAGTCAGGAAATTCATGATAAGGATCATGAATATTTGTGGAATTATAATTTAGGCGTAATTTACCGGGACCAATTTAAAAATCCGGAAGAAGCCCGCTGCTGCTTTCTTCGCGCCATTTTATGTTTAAATGATTTGCGCCGCGGTATTCGAAATGAAGATTTCAGCCGTTCATTCGGTGAAAACAAAGTGTTTGTGTACCAGGATATGATCGACGTATGTCTGGAATTATCGGGTAGAAAACCGGCGTTCCTTGATGATGCTTTGGCTTATGCGGAGGATGCTAAAGGTTACACCCTAATGCGGATGATTACCGAATCAGGTATTCAACCATCACCTGTAGTACCTGAAAGCTTACGAAAGGAATTTTTTCTTTCTCAGAATCGTATTCATCATTTTGAAAATAAATTAAGTGAACCTTCGTTTTTAAAAAATAATGATATTGAGACTGGAACCGATGGTAACCGGTTACCTGGTTTAACCTCTCAACAGCAGGAACACCATCGACAGGACTGGCTGCAAAAACTCACAAAAGCCAAAGTGAAACAACGGAATATACTTCTGAAAATAGCCCAATATGATCCGGCATTTGCGGAAATTTCAAATCAGGAAAAAATTTCGATAAAATCGGTCCAGGAATTTTTAGATCAGAATTATCCTGGAAAAATGATTGTGTTCTTTTCTGTTACCCGTGATTATTTAAATATTTTTCTGGTGACTGCCCAGGAAATTGTTACCGTCAGGCTTCCTGAATTACATGAGTCAGCATTGAATAAACTCGTTAATGATGAATGGCTTAATCCTTATGAAATTTACCGGAATAAAAAATCCGTTAACACCTGGCAACAGGATATTGATAAATTTTCAGTCACAATGTATAATAAATTCTGGTTAAAGATCGAACCGCATATTACTAAGGAAAATGTGGATGGGCTTATAATTATACCCAGCGGTGTTCTTTATTTACTGCCGTTTCATTTAATCCGATTACCTTCAGAACAGAATGAGCAAGCGCGCTATTTATCAGATGATTTTCAGATTGCCTACGCACCTAACTTTCGAATGCTAAAATTGAGTCAGTCAAAAGGTGACCTTCCTTTTTTGGAAACTAATTTTTTGGGAATTTGTAATCCTGATCGGAGCCTTTTATGGGCTGATCTTGAAATGGAGGTGATATCCAACTTTTTTTCTGAATCGCTTGTTCTCTGGCATGAAACAGCGCAGCGGAAGAGAATCTTAGAAATAATTAACCGCTATTCAGTAGTCCACTTTTCGACCCATGCAGAAGGGGCAACGTTTTCCGAACTTAATGTCGGGATGTTAACTGCTGATGGTTTTTTGAGTATGCATGATATTTTTACTCATGTTAAATTCCCACAATCGGCAATGACTGTTTTAAGCGCTTGCGAAACCGGCATGATTAAGCCGGACAAGGGCGATGAATACATTGGATTGCCGGCAGCATTTCTGTATGCGTCTGTGCCATCAGTTGTTAGTAGCCTTTGGAAGGTTGAGGACGCTTCGACAGCGATGCTCATGATCAAGTTTTATGAAAATTTAAAAACGAATAACATGAGCAGAATTCAAGCATTAAGCGATGCGCAGAATTGGCTCAGGACAGTGACTAATGCTGAATTAATTCTGTATCTTGAACCCATTACTGATGAAATGGAAAATGAAATTCGAGAATTAAAACAAAAAAAGCAAGAAGTTATAGAAGAAATTAATCGCAAGGAGTCTATTATAAGCAATTGTCGTGAATACATTTTGGATTTGAAATGGGAAGATGAAAACACTTGTCGCTATTCAAATCCGTATTACTGGGGGGCATTTGTCATTTCCGGTCGCATGGAGTAATTTACAATAAACTGGCGATCGATAAAAATTCGCAAACTTTCACCTTACTATAAAAAATCAAATCATTCATTAACCAAAAAACTGGAGTAAAAAAATGAAATTTTCAAAACCCACCGGATTCTTTTTGTTGTTCCTGCTTTTCTTATATCAAATCGGATTTTCACAAAATAAAATTGACGCGGAGCTCAGAAACTTAATTCTTCTTCAGGAAACCAAATCATCATTATTTAAAGGCAAATATGTGAACTCGATTCCGCTAGAATCCAAAAACAATGTGATAATGACCAGTGTTATTGTACAAAGTCAAAATCACGATTTTTCGATGGTGACTCAAGCAGGTGGCATTTTGCGCACTATTGCCGGACCGTACGCCACAGCGCTGGTACCAGTGAATAAAATTAAAGTAATCGCCGGGAAATCGGGCGTTGATTACGTTGCAGCCACACATAAGCTCAAAACATTAAATGATGTCGCGACTGATATAACCGGTGCTGACCAAGCCAATGAAATGGGATACACCGGCGAAGATGTAATCATTGGTGTGGTAGATACTGGAATTGATGTGAAACATCCCGGGTTTATCGGGCCAAATGGCACCCGAGTGCTCTATTTGTGGGATCAAACCGCGGCTGGTAGTGGTACGGATTATCCGGTTTACGATTACGGAATTGAATGGACCAAAGACCAAATCGACAATGGTCAATGTACTTCAAAAGATGAGGATGGTCACGGAACACACGTAGCAGGTTCCATCGCCCAGTACATGCCGCCGGAACAAGTCCATGAACACCCTTACAACGGTGGATTAACCAAAGCCAACCTGGTAATTGTAAAAACTAATTTTGATGATGCAACCACCAAGCTGGACGCCATCAGTTATATTTTCGAAAAAGCTGCTGAGCTGGGAAAACCTGCAATAGTCAATTTGAGCATTGGTAGTCAAATCGGTCCACACGACGGTACTGATCCCATGTGTGCCTTTTATGACCATTTAACTGGCCCGGGGCGCTTAATCTTCCAGTCAGCTGGAAATGATGGTGCTTCCAAAATTCACCACATGGTCACTGCTGACGCGAATGGGGAAGAAATGGAATTTGTGCTTGAAAAAGAAGCGGAATTCCTATCTTTTGATATGTGGTACGACGGTTCGAGCAGCGTACAGCTACAAGTATTTGGGCCGGGAAATAATTTGTTGTTAACTGCTCCTGCCGGTTCTAAAACAGAAGACACTGGGGTGGACACGCCCTATGGTCAGATTTATATTTCTAATGCAGCTTATGGGCCTGTATTTTATAATGGTGATAAGCGTATTTATATGCGACTTACCGAAGAGGCAAAAGCCGGTCAGTGGAAACTCAGGTTTTCGGCGTCAACTCCAACTGTTGTTCACGCCTGGATGGCTCTCGGTAATAAAGACGCTGGTTTCGAATTTAGAACCGACGACAATCACTTCACATTGATTAATGATGCCTGTAGTCGCAGTGTGATTGCGGTCGGTGCAATGATTTCTAAAAATAGATTCAAAGTGCGAGATTATGAAGGCTATCCGGATGGACATGAATTTGTTTTTGACGACCTGATTCTTGGCAAAATTGCTGATTACAGTTCCGGTGGACCCACGCGGGATGGCCGGAAAAAGCCGGAACTCGTTGCCCCCGGAACCTTTATCGGTTCGGCTATGTCTGGACAAATGGATATGAGCGCAAGTTTCGGAACCCTTGATGATTTCCGTTCGATTGGCTCAATTATTCCGTTGTGGCCGACTGAATTTCAGGGTATTTTGAAAGGAACCAGTATGTCAGTGACTAGCGCCACAGGTAGCGGGGGAATTGCCGCATCACTGAATAATGAGATCACTCCCGAGATGTACAAGGAATTGTGCGAGCATGGCGTCGTCACAACCGATCTTGAAGTCAATCCTGTGCTGAAATCAACTACGGTAAAACGGGAATGGAATTACCTGACAGGTTATGGTTTGCTCAATATGGAAAAATTAATTAACCGGAAAGTATCACTGGTTTCCTGTGGTCAAATCAATGGAAACAGACTTGAATTAACGCTCAGCCATGAAGTCATTGGTGCAGATAACACAGCAAATTACCAAATTCAGGGGCCCACAAGTGTTTCGGTCGTTTCAGCTAGTGTTTCAGGGAAAACGGTCAGCCTTGAATTAAACAAACCATTGAAAGAAGGATATCAGTATTCCCTAACAATTCAAAATATAATTGGTCTGGAAGAACCGGCAACAATTCCTATTCAGAATCAGAAAGGAACTATTGTCGATTACCCTGCCATGGAAAATAATGTTTATTGGTCGCTGGCAAACTCACCTTATTATATTCATAAAAATGTCGTGGTTTTCTCATATGCCCGGCTGAAAATCGAACCTGGCGCCCATCTTGTGTTTATGCCGGGAACAACTGCATTGTCCGGTTTGGAAATATCTGGGGCATTAGAGGCCCGCGGAACAGTTGATTCACCCATCATTTTTGAGCCGTATAAAGGATCTGGGATAACAGATTGGGCGGGTTTATATTTTTCAAGTAAAATTCCGAACACTACCATAAGTCATTGCCGGATTTTTGGCGCTGAAATGGGAATAGCTTGCCTAAGTAACAATCTGACCGTTGAAAATTGTATTGTCGATAATTCGACTGAAATTGGTATCTTAATTCAGAATTGTGCCCCGACTATTTTCCGAACGCAGATTATAAACACGAAAGGGGTGGATTTTGGTCAAGCGATTCAGCTCAGTGGCGCATTAAATTCACCTGTGTTGGAAAATTTGTCAATTCACAACAGTGTCACTGCCGGGATTGTCTGTTTTAATTCCAATCCTCAAATAACAAATTGTATTCTATCGAAAAATTCTTACGGCGTATATTCCGATGGAGAGGCTGCCCCATCAATTACATATTCCAATGTTTGGGAAACCAGCGGAATCGAGTACGTCAATGTTTCGCCCGGCACTGGCTGCATTTCTTCAAATCCGCAATTCATGAATTCGGCTAATAATGATTTACGGCTCAAAGATGATTCTCCTTGCGTGGATCAGGGAAATCCAGCTCAAATAGATTTGGATGGTTCCCGCATCGATATGGGTGCTCTGCCGCTGGTGAGTGTACCGGATTTGATATTTCCCGAAGATGGTACCATTAATCACCGGACAGATTTGGAATTGAAATGGCAGAAGAATAAAGGCGGTATTGAATTTGAAGTAGTAATTGCCACTGATGATCAATTTAAAAACGTCCACGATTCGACGAGAACAACTCAGACATCATTTAAGCCAAATGAATTGGATATTGAAACTACATATTTTTGGCAAGTCAAAGCCTTTAACGGATACTGCTGGAGCGATTGGGGCCAGGCACTATTTACTACACCAGTCCGGCAATTCGTTTCGGAAGTGCCTGATATATTCGCGCTTGATCAGAATTATCCGAATCCGTTTAATCCGACTACGCAAATTAATTACCAACTTCCCCAAGCTGCCAATATTCAAATTCAGATTTACAATTTGCATGGACAGTTGATTCAAGAAATTTTGAACAAAGAAAAAAGCGCCGGTAAACACAGCGCTGTTTGGAATTGTGTGAACCAAAGAGGTGGAAAAGTTGCCAGCGGGATTTATTTTTATGTGTTGACCGCGAAAAATGATCAACAAATCTTGTTTCAACAAAACAAAAAAATGGTGATGATGAAATAAGATGTAAATATAAGTTTGTGAGGCGATTTAACTGTTTGAGAATTAATAAAACCAAAAAGGAGAGAATTATTCTCTCCCTTTTGGTTCAGAAACTTTTCCCCAATACGTTATTTCTCTTCTTCCTGGGGAGCTTCTTCTTCTTCTGCTTCACCTTCCGGTGGTGCTTCTGGTGCCGTTACAGTTGTATCGACCGGAGCTTGTTCAATTTCCTCAGTCTCTACTTGCTGTTCTGCCTCCTGTTTTTTTGCGCAGCCATTAAAAAGAACTAATGGCAATGTGAGCAAAAGAAGAATGGCAACGAATTTTTTCATTTGAGTTCACCTCCCTCAATTATTTTATCACAAATAAGGCACCATGCCTTATTTTTGCTATATGTTACTTTGTAGTAACATACTTTAACAATATATGATTTTTTTTTCTGTTTGTCAAGATAAAAATTTATTTGACAGGATAATCACTTGTTAAATAATAGAAAAGGTGTAGTTTTTATTGGTTGGGTACCAATATAAGATTCCTGTATAGTCACATTATAGTATTACAAGTTCAATCTTTGTTTTTTGTGCAAAAGTTTTTAAATCCAGAACAATAAACTCATACAACGAAAAGGCTGAGGCGAAGGCTAAGGCGGAGCAAGGTAGAAGATTAAAGGATTAAGGATTTTTTTTCCTTCGCCTTCGCCTCAGCCTGCACTTTAGTGCGCTGGGCTTCACTTCCCTAATTCACATGCACCCTCCCTCGATCAGAATGACATCTAATCAACGAATAGCTGCGAGTTAGTTATTAATTTTAAATCTTATAAAAAATCACAAATTGAAAAAATCAAATCAAAATGAAAATATTAGATCATTAGGTATCCGGAATGACGGTGTGTATTCCATGACATTACAAAATATCACATATACGGCAGAGATAGTGCATTTTTTAGCACTTTATTTCAATAATAAATTTATAGTCTTATATAAGTCAAAATGTAGTAAAATTATACTTCTGCCTGGTGTTGCAAAATTGCTTAAAAATCTTATATTTACACGTTAAATTTAGCACTCTTTTATAGTGAGTGCTAAATGGAAGGTTTACTAATTAAAGTAAATTAATTAATCAATAAATAATCACAAAAACTAATTTAGGAGGAGTGTCAATGAAAATTAGACCTCTAGCAGATCGGGTTGTCGTACAACCGATGGATGCAGAAGAAAAACAACAAGGTGGTATCATAATACCTGATACTGCAAAAGAAAAACCCCAGCAGGGTAAAGTTGTGGCTGTAGGACCAGGAAAAGTTTCTGAATCTGGTCAAAAGATCGCAATGGAAGTAAAAGTTGACGATGTTGTGCTTTATGGAAAATATTCCGGAACAGAAGTGACAGTTGAAGATGAAGACCTGTTAATTATGCGTGAGAGCGATATTCTTGCAGTGTTATAAAAATGTTAATTTGAAACAATCCAATTAAGGAGATAAAAAATTATGGCAAAACTTATAGATTTTGATTTAGACGCGCGAGCCAAGTTGAAGGTCGGATTGGATGCTTTAGCAGATACTGTTAAAGTAACTCTCGGACCCAAAGGTCGCAACGTTGTATTAGATAAAAAATTTGGCGCACCAACAGTAACTAAAGATGGTGTTACAGTTGCTAAGGAAATTGAATTGGAAGACCCGGTTGAAAACATGGGCGCTCAAATGGTAAAAGAAGTTGCTTCAAAAACCAGCGATATCGCAGGTGATGGAACAACCACAGCTACCGTATTAGCCCAGGCAATTTACAAAGAAGGTTTGCGAAATGTTACTGCCGGTGCGAATCCTACTCATTTAAAACGCGGTATCGATGAAGCAGTTAAAGTTGTTGTTGAAGAGATTAAAAAAATGAGCAAAGAAGTTCAGGGCAAAACTGAAATTGCTCAAGTTGGTTCAATCTCTGCAAATAACGACCGTTCGATTGGTGACCTGATTGCCGATGCAATGGAAAAAGTTGGCAAAGATGGTGTTATTACAGTAGAAGAAGCAAAAACGGCTGACACTTTTTTAGACGTTGTTGAAGGTATGCAATTTGATCGTGGTTACCTTTCACCATATTTTGTAACTGATGCCGATAGTATGGAAGTTGTGTTGGATGATCCATACATTCTTATTCATGACAAAAAAATCTCTGTTATGAAAGATTTACTCCCGATTTTAGAAAAAACTGCTCAAGCCGGCAAACCATTAATGATCATTGCTGAAGACATTGAAGGTGAAGCATTGGCAACATTAGTTGTTAATAAAATTCGCGGAACCCTGAAAGTTGCTGCAGTTAAAGCGCCTGGTTTTGGCGATCGTCGTAAAGCAATGTTAGACGATATTGCAGTGCTTGTTGGTGGAAGAGTTATTTCCGAAGAGACCGGTTTTAAACTTGAAAATACAACAATCGGTGATTTAGGAACTGCGAAACGAATCACTATTGATAAAGATAATACGACTATCGTTGAAGGTGCTGGCAAAACTGATGATATCAAAGGCAGAATCAGCCAGATTAAAAAACAGATCGAAAACACCTCTTCAGATTATGATCGTGAAAAACTTCAAGAGCGATTGGCTAAATTAGCCGGTGGCGTTGCTGTATTAAATGTTGGCGCTGCTACAGAAGTTGAAATGAAAGAAAAGAAAGCCCGCGTTGAAGATGCATTACATGCGACACGCGCTGCTGTTGAAGAAGGTATTGTCCCTGGTGGCGGTGTTGTTTACCTTCGTACTCTGAAAGCCTTAGACGCATTAAAATTAGCCGGCGATATGCAGATTGGCGTCAATATCGTGAAAAGAGCTTTGGAAGAACCGATTCGTCAGATCGTAGAGAATGCCGGTTTTGAAGGTTCAATCGTTGTTCATAAAGTAAAAGAAGGCAAAGGCGCATTTGGATTTAATGCAGAAGACGAAAAATACGAAGATTTGATGGAAGCCGGGATTATCGATCCGACAAAAGTTTCCCGAATCGCACTGGAAAACGCAGCCAGTATTACCGGTTTAATGTTAATGACTGAAGCAACAATTGTGGATAAACCGGAAGACGAAGCAGCCATGCCCCCGATGCATCCAGGTGGCGGTGGAATGGGTGGAATGGGCGGAATGTATTAAGATAAAGATTAGTTTAGATATTAATTTAAATATTAATATACTTTTTCCTATTAAAAGCCCTGGTATTTTAAAATACCAGGGCTTTTTTTTTAGCTTGACAAAATTGAAATGTTTTCATATATTTAAGATTCTAAAAATTGACTATGCGAGCATGGTTACCATTGTCATTCTGAGGGAGCTTGCGACCGAAGAATCTCCCCAAAATTAGCACTTTTGTTTAAATCATACGAGATTCTTCACTTCCCTACTTCACCAACCCCCTCCCTCGTTCAGAATGACATTAATACAACGAATAGTTGAACAGAGGCGAAAAAATTTGAATTATTAATAGATTTATAAATGACATCCATATACCTGGGACTGGGTACAAACCTTGGAAAACGGGAAAATAATCTTTCCCAATGTGTAAATCTTTTGTCGGCTAATCAAGAAATTGATTTAAAAAAATTATCTTCAATTTACGAGACCGAACCTTATGGATTTACAGAACAACCAAGGTTTTTAAATATGGTCGTTGAAATCGAAACCATGTTGGCGCCAAATCAACTATTACGTGTTACCCAAGATATTGAAAAAAAATTAGGCAAAAAAAAGTTGTTTCATTGGGGTCCCCGAAAAATTGATATCGATATTCTGAGCTACCAGGATCGGGTGATAAAACAAGAAATGTTAACAATACCACACGCACAGCTACATTTACGGAAATTTGTGTTAATTCCTTTGAATGAAATAGCACCGGGTTTTATTCATCCTTTGTTTAACAAAAACATAAATCAATTATTGGATGAGTGTCAGGATGAATCAAAAGTGACAAAAATCATGCATGGTAAAAATTTAATTTCTTAAATTAGTAGAATGGATATTAAACAGGCATACATTGCAATTGACGGCGTTATCGGCGTGGGCAAAACGACTTTAGTGAACATGTTGACTAAACGTTTCAAAGGTAAAGCTGTTTATGAAATAGTAGAAGAGAATCCGTTTTTAGCTGATTTTTACCAGGATCCAAAACGATATGCTTTTCAAACGCAAATGTTCTTTTTGTTAAGCCGCTACAGGCAGCAGCAGGAATTGCCCCAGCGTGAGCTTTTTCACCAATTGTTAGTTTCCGATTATATCTTTGCCAAAGATAAAATTTTTGCTTATTTGAACCTGGAAGACCGCGAACTTTTTTTATACGAAAAAATTGTCAAGTTAATGGAGCGGGATATCCCAAAACCGGATCTTGTTATTTATTTAAAGTCCACTCCCGATCGGTTAATGAATAATATTAAAAAACGGGATCGTTCGTTTGAGCGGGAAATGAAATTTGAATATATTGACTCTTTGAACAAGGCTTATAATAATTTTTTCAACTTGTATGACGCAACACCGCTGTTAATAATCAATGCAACAAGCATGGATTTTGTTGATAATAACAATGACTTTGAAAAAATTGTTGAATTAATTTTTACAGATATTAAAGGTACTTATATTTTTGAACAATAAATTTTGGTGAAATTATGTCTTTATTCAGACTGATTCTTATTGGAATAGCAATTTACTTAATCAGCAAAGTATTTAAAAATTTATTAAATCCTCCCCCACAAAACAGGCATGTTGAAGGAAATGCACAAACACCAGATCCAATTAATCTTTCAGGAGCTGATATTGAAGATGCGGAATTTGAGGAAATTGATGGGGATGAAAAGAACGGATAGTTAATTCTACTTTGTCAGATTAGAAAAACTACTAAAGAGTTGTCATTCCGGTACCACGGGCACTTCCTTCGGTTGCATGTTTTTTTCCGGAATCTCTTGCTAAATTCAAACGAGATTCCGGTATTCCGCTTCGCTTCAACCGGAATGACAAGCGAATAACGATAATGTGACAAAGTAGAATTAATTGATTCCTAAAATCCAAAAAGCAAGTGGACAGGTCGTAGATCCCGATTTATCGGGATTAGCGGGATGTTCAGGATCGACAGGATGTTTTTTAATGAAAGATAAATATTTAAATATTATGGTAATCTGTGTAATGTCATTTTTGATATTTGAAATTGATTGCCAGGCACAGGACGTAAAAGAAGACAGTATTAAAGTAACAAATGGAAAATTACAAACAGTACAGGATAGTGTAAAATTAAAAATAAAAAATCCAACAGGTGCAATGATTCGCTCACTGGTTTTTCCTGGTTTGGGTCAATGGTACAATAATAAGAAATTTAAAGCATTGATTGTTTTTTGTGCTGAAACCGGGTTGTTAGCAAATGCAATTTATTTAAATCAACAATTGGTAAAAAGCACAGAAGATTGGGAGCGGAATTTCTACATTGAAAATCGGAATATTTCAGTCTGGTGGTTAATCGGTGTTACCTTACTGAGCCTAACAGATGCTTATGTTGATGCTCATTTAGCGGATTTTGATGAGAGCCCAATCTTATCATCTATAAAATTTCAGCCTATTGTGGCGACAAGAGATGTTGGATTTGAAGTATCGCTTTGTTTTAATTTTTAAATTTCTGGCTAATTAGGCTTGAACGAAAACTCTCATTTTTCTGTCATTGCGAGGAGCGGAGCGACGAAGCAATCCCATTAATAAGTGCTTAATATTCAAGAGATTGCTTCGCTCCTTCGTCGTTCGCAATGACAGGTGCATTTTTAAATTTCACTAGTTTTCGTTCAGACACTAATTAATAAACACAAAATATTTCGGAGGCTATTTATGGAAGGATTTTTTTCGCAGACATTTTATGGGAACACAATTGGACAATGGTTCCTGGCATTACTGGTAGTCGTGGCTGCTGTTGTTGTTGGAAAAGTTGTTTATTGGATTATTAAAAATTTCATCCACAAGATTACAGCTAAAACAAAAAACAAACTTGATGATATAATCATCGATATGATTGAAGAACCGATTATGTTTGCAATTATCATTGCCGGTGCATGGTGGGGATTATCTACTTTGACTTTTGGTGAAACGGCAGAATCTTTGATTGGACATATTTATTTTATTTTAATTTTGCTTAATATCGCCTGGCTTATTACACGGTTGTTTGATTCACTAGTTAATCATTTTGTCGTGCCGATTGTTGAAAAAAGCAAAAGTGATCTGGATGACCAGGTTTTACCAATTATTAGAAAAGGTTTAAAATTAATTGTTTGGATTGTCGCAATCATTGTCGGATTAAATAATGCCGGAATCCAGGTGGCCCCTTTACTTGCTGCTCTTGGTATCGGGGGGCTTGTATTTGCCCTGGCAGCGCAGGATTCGGTGGCTAATTTATTTGGTGGTTTTACCATCTTTATGGACAAGCCATTCAAATTAAGAGACAGAATAAAGATTAGCGGTTACGATGGAACAATAAAAGAAGTTGGCATCAGGAGTACGAGATTAGTTACCCTCGAAGGGCGAACGGTTACACTCCCGAATAAAGAGTTTACCGGGAGTCCGGTTGAAAATGTATCGTCCGAACCAACGCGAAAGGTGGTTTTAAATCTTGGGTTAACCTATGACACGGACGATAAGAAGATCGAACAGGCGATGGCGATTTTGCAGAAAATTGTTGATAATAATGAAGGCATTGAAGAACCTCCGAAAATCGCCTTTAATCAATTTGGAGATTTTGCACTGAATATTCTTTTTATCTATTATATCAAAAAAGGCGCTGACATTCTTGGCACACAGACAGCGATTAATTTGGAAATTTTAAAACAGTTCAATAAAAGCAAACTTGAATTTGCATTTCCATCTCAAACGATTTTTACAAAACAGATTTAATGTGATTTGTTACTGGTCATTGGTTAATTTGTCATTAGTCATTAGTAATGACAAATGACACCAATGACTAATGACAAAATGACCAATGACTAATAAAAACCAGGAGGTATTTGTGGCAGCAATAGAAAATAGCCGGGGAAACTGGGGTTCGAAATTTGGTTTTATCCTGGCGGCAGCAGGTTCTGCAATCGGTCTTGGAAATATTTGGAGGTTTCCCTACGTAGCTGGCGAAAATGGCGGAGCAGCATTTGTCTTTATTTACATCTTGTTTGTTGTACTGATTGGTTTGCCGGTTATGATTGCTGAATTATCAATTGGTCGCAAAACCGAAAAAAATCCTGTTGGTGCATTTAAAACACTTTTCCCACCGAGTCTTTGGAAGTTAGTTGGCGGGTTAGGCGTTTTAACGGGGATTGGTATCCTTTCTTTTTATGGCGTCATTGCCGGTTATACTTTTGGTTATTTTATTAAAATAATAACAGGCGGGTTGAGCAATGTTGTAACTGCATCCCAGTCCGAAGAAATTTTCAAATCGTTCACCGCAGATCCATTCATGTCCATTGGATTGCTATTTTTCTTTGTCTGGCTCACAGTAATGGTTGTCATGGGAGGTGTGTCTTCAGGTATTGAACGATGGTCTAAAATTTTAATGCCGGTTCTTTTTGTTTTATTAATATTATTAGCTGTTCGATCTGTTACCTTGGAAGGATCTGGTGCCGGATTAAGTTTTTATTTGAAGCCTGATTTTTCCAAGATTTCATTTACGACTTTTGCTCGCGCTTTAGGGCAGGCGCTGTTTTCATTGAGCCTGGGAATGGGCACTATGATAACCTACGGCAGCTACATTGCAAAAAAAGATAACCTGGTTACCTCGGCGGCTTTTGTTGCTTTTTTCGATACGTTGATTGCAATTTTAGCCGGATTGGTAATGTTTCCCGCTCTATTTGCCATGGGAATGGATCCCGCTGGCGGCGCCGGTTTGGTGTTTGTGGTTCTCCCCTCAATTTTTGCAAAAATTCCCGGGGGAATGATTTTTGGCGCTGGTATTTTTCTGTTGCTGTCTGTGGCAGCATTAACCTCGACGATCTCTTTATTAGAGGTGCCGGTCGCCTATTTTGTAGATGAGCACAAATGGTCTCGGAGAAAAGCTGTTATCTCGATGGGCATTATTACGTTTATTATTGGCATCCCCTCGGCTTTATCATTTGGAGCAAATTCATTCCTCTCTACCATTATCGCTGAAAATTTTGGATTTTTAGATATGATGAATGCCGTGTTTGGTAACTATTCGCTTTCCATCGGCGCATTTTTTATTGCCATATTTGCCGGGTATAAATGGGGGGTAAAAGCCGTGGCTGATGAATTGGAAAAAGAAGGAAATGTATTCTTTTATAAAAAAGCCTGGGCATTTTTAATTCGCTTTATCTGCCCCCTTGCCATTTTCTTTATTCTCAGTTACATTGCCTGGACGGGGAATTATTTTTAAATTAATTGTCCTAACCTGAATAAACCAGAATGGATGTTGTTGGCACTAATTCAATTTTGAAAATAATATAAGGTAAAGGAAAAGGTGAAGGTAAAGAAAAACAAAAAACTTTGCCTGGGTGTAAACCAATAATTTCGGATAATCAAAATTAATGAACAAAGCCAGGAGATTCTTATTATAGCAGAATGATTGATAGCAGAATAATTTTATTTAATAGTTTAAGCTCTGGAATTACATAAAGTTAGTAATTGAATATTATAATCTGCTATCGCCGATGTCAACCTGGATGTTGACAATATAACACTTTTCATTTTTTAATTATTCTGCTAAAAATTATTCTGCTATTTTAATAATGATTCGAACTCAAAAAATCAATCTTTAATACAATAGTTCTATTCTAAAATAAAACAAATGGTTACAGTTTTTTACACTTTTCAGGCAAATTCCGAAATTATGGGATTGCACCCCTTTGCCTTTACCTATACCTTTCTATTGGTTAGAATAAATATTTTTTTATTCGATGGACAATAAATATATTGTTTCTAAATTTAAAGAGATAAACATGAATCGTGACGAAGCATACAAACTTTCAAAATCTAAATTTTCAAACAAGAATTTGTTCAAACATGTGCTTGCAGTCGAAGCTGTAATGAAGGGGCTGGCAGCACATTTTAACGAGGACGAAGAAAAATGGGGACTGGCAGGTCTGCTCCATGATTTGGATTATGAACAAACGATGAATGATCCGGATCGCCACACATTAGTAACCGAAGAAATGCTTGCAGAATATAGCCTCGATCCTGAAATTATTGAAGCCATCAAATGCCATAATGATAAAGCTCCCAGAAGCAAACAAATTGGAAAAGCGATTTATGCGGCAGATCCGGTAACCGGGCTAATTGTCGCAGCAGCGCTCATGCATCCTGATAAAAAATTAGCTTCGTTAGATGTGGAATTTATTTTAAGACGCTTCAAAGAAAAAAGATTTGCCGCCGGCGCAAACCGTGATCAAATAAAAACCTGTGAAGATTTGGAACTTTCTTTGGAAGAATTTTTGGATATTTCCTTAAAATCAATGCAAAGCATTCATAAGGAACTTGGATTGTGAAAAATAGTTTTTTGATAGTTGTGGTTTTTCTTTGGATTTTACTTTTTCTTTCACAAACAGCAAGTGCGGGCAATTTTGAATTAAAAAAAATACAACCGGAAAAATTTCAATTACAAAAGATCACCTTCACTGTTTCGGATTCCTGGTTCAGCAGGGATAAAGCGCATCATTTTTTGACCAGTGCTTTTTTAACAACAGCAGGGTATTATTATTCACGGGAGCTTAATAATTTTTCCAATTTTAAATCACAGCAGCTTGGTATTTCTTTCTCACTTTCTTTCGGGTTAATAAAAGAGATTCGGGATGGAATACAAAAAAATAATTCGTTTAGCTGGAAGGATTTAGTGGCGGATATTTTAGGGATTGCTGTGGGGCTGGTCTTGGTTTCGGATTGATGGTGATATTAGTATTAATCGTTTTTAATTGCTCGATCTCATCCAATCTTTGAATGTCAGGTGAGCGGTTACAGATTTTGAGAGTTAGAAATTATAAAGGAGAAGTATTATGACCAATTTAACAGTACAACTAATGGACAATGATTTCAAGCGTTTGATTAAAACAGCTAAGCAGCGAGGAAAATCTGTCCAGGCGTTAATTTATGATTGGATTTCACAATTACCGGAAGTTGAAGAGTCCTATGATGTAACGGATGATCCCATTTTTACAATTGATGGATTCGAATCTGATGCTCCAAAAAACTTGTCAATAGATTTAGATAAATTTATTTATGGAGATAACTGATTGCGATGGAAAAAATATTCGTAGATGCTAATGCCTGGATTGCCCTGAGCAGTAAAAGAGATCAATTTCATGATAGCGCTGTAAAATTGAACAAAAAGCTATTGAAGGAAAAATATCAATATGTAACTTCAAATTTTGTGCTTGACGAAACTTACACTGGATTAGTAATGAAGGTTGGACATTTTGCTGCGGTTGATTTCGGAGAACGAATACGTGATTCAAAAATAACAACAATTATTCATATTGCCGAAGAATTAGAATATGAATCATGGAAACTATTTAAACAGCACAAAGACAAATTTTTTTCATTTACAGATTGCACATCTTTTGTAATAATGAGACAGTTAAATATATACAAAACCTTCACCAATGATCACCATTTTGAACAAATGGGATTTTCAATTTTATTAAAATAAAAAAATCAATTATGACTACAACTTGGAATGACAAACCACGAGAAGAATGCGCTGTAATGGGTGTTCACAACCACCCCAACGCAGCTAATTTTGTTTACCTGGGGCTGTATTCGCTGCAGCACCGCGGGCAGGAAAGCTCCGGTATTGTAACGAATGATAAGGGCACATTTTATAAACACGTCGATATGGGTTTAGTGGCTGATGTCTATTCCAAAACTTCGGATATGGAAAGATTAATTGGCAACATTGCCATCGGTCACAACAGGTATTCGACTACCGGGAAAGTCAAGAAGGTAAATGCACAGCCATTCGTCGTCAGTTCAAAGTACGGTCCAATGGCAATTGCCCATAATGGTAATTTAGTAAATTCACAATTTCTTCGGCGTCAATTGGAAGATGAAGGGGCAATTTTTCAAACAACCACTGATACGGAAATTGTCCTGCATTTGATCGCACGGTCTAAAAAGGGAAAAATGATCGAAAAGGTCATTGATTCATTGGATCAAATTAAAGGGGCATTTTCCCTGGCAATCATGACGCGGAAAAAATTAATCGGAGCGAGAGATCCCAGGGGATTCCGTCCCCTCTGCATTGGGAAAAAAGATGGCGCGTACATTTTAGCATCTGAATCGTGCGCTTTTGATATTTTGGATGCTGAATACATCAGGGAAGTTGAGCCAGGTGAGGTAGTTGTTTTTGATAAAGACGGAATGTCAACTTACAGGTTGACGGAAAAAGCGGAAAATAGTGGCTGTGTTTTTGAGTACATCTATTTTTCACGACCGGACAGTCGCATATTTGGAGAAAAAGTTGACAAAGCCCGTCGTAAGCTTGGTAAAATGCTGGCGCTTGAAAAACCGGTTGATGCTGACAGGATCATCCCCGTCCCGGATTCAAGCAATACAGCGGCACTGGGTTATGCACAAGAAGCCGACATCCGTTTTGAGATTGGTCTCATCAGGAATCATTATATCGGCAGAACTTTTATTCATCCGGTTCAATCTATGCGCGATTTTAATGTGCGCATCAAATTTAATACTGTCAAAGGTGTGTTAAAAAATAAACGTATCGTTCTCATTGAAGACTCAATCGTTCGGGGAACTACCCTGAAACATTTAGTAAGAATGGTTCGTAATGCGGGTGCTGAAGAAATTCATGTGCGTGTCAGTTCTCCGCCAATTCTTTATCCGTGTTATTATGGCATGGATTTCCCGACAAAGGAGGAGCTAATCGCCTCCTGCATGACTATCGAGAAAATGAGAAAATATTTAGAAGTGGACTCATTACATTATCTATCGCTTGACGGATTATTAAACTCGGTGCCTCAAAAAAATTGTAGTTATTGTACAGCATGTTTCAGCGGTGAATACCCAATTACCCCGGATCATAAAGCGATTAAATTTCAATTAGAGGATGGGATTGTAACCGATTAATTAGTTGGTCATAAAGGTTTTTTCAAGACTTCGTGGAATAATGGAGTGATGGATTTTTGGAGTATTGGATTATTGTAAAATCCATAACTCCAAAAATCCATCACTCCAATACTCCTAATGACCAAACATCAACAATGGAAATATAGACAAAATTTTGTCGATGTTTATATCATTAGTTCACAAAATTTCTGCCTGGAGACATAAATGTTCAAAGTCCCATTAAAGTATGTAAAACCGTTTGACTATTTATTTATCCTTCGTCCTACGTTGTTTTTCCCAATCTGGATAATGATGCTTGCCGGGTATTCGGGTTTTTACACATTTAATGGAGAAGACAAATGGTTTTCGTTTTTCACCGATTGGATTTCGGTGTTAAATTTCTTACTCATCACGCTTGTTTCCGGCGCTGTTTTTATTCTCAATCAATTAGAAGATATTGAAACTGACAAAGACAATCAAAAGCTGTTTCTTATTTCCGAATCTTATGTCCGACAGAAAACAGCACAGACGATTGCCTTTATTATTATTTCTGTTTCGCTAATCATCTTTCTCGTGGAAGATATTTACCTGTTTTTAATAAACAGTTTAAATGTTCTGTTTTGCGGATATTTATATAATTATAAACCGTTTTGCTGGAAAGACCTGCCTTTTCTCGGTGTCTTTATCAATATAGTTGGCGGTCTGTTCCTTTTTTTAAGTGGGTGGATAATTGCCGGATTTGGGCAGTGGAAAGCGTTTATTTATGTGATACCATACCTTTGTGCGTGGGGAACTGTCATGCTGTTAACGACTATTCCCGATCTTAAAGGGGATAAGTTACATGATAAAATAACCTTTGCCGCGCGTTTTGGTATCAAAAAAACTATTTGGACGGCAACAATTTGGGTGTTGTTTGGATTCATTGTAGGAATTTTTAATAAAGATTACCTTGTTATTTATTCAATTGTTTTATCAATTCCAATATTTGTTATAATGGTATTCAAGCCAACTCAGGCCTGGATTTTTGCATGTATCAGATATCCAATGCTTTTTATCGCTCTTTTGCTCTGTCTTAAATTCCCGTTGTTTTTCTTTGTGCTGTTGGTCAATTACTATATTTCTAAAGTTTATTATATTTCAAGATTTGGGTTGGATTACCCAACGTTTAAAGTTAAGGAGTAGCATTAATGATAAAGATCAAAAAAGATTTGTGTGATTTTTGTGGAACCTGTGTCTCAGTTTGTCCTGATGATGCGATTGAGTTATTTGAAACAAGGGTGATAATTAATAATGAAATATGTACGGATTGTTTGAGATGTGTAAAAGTATGTCCTTTTGATGTATTGGAGGCTGGATCATGAAAGATTATTATGATGTGATAGTTGTTGGCGGCGGTCCTACCGGATCAACAGCAGCCAGGCTTGCTGCTGAAGGCGGCGTAAAAGTTCTTTTATTGGAGAAAGATCGTGAGATCGGAATACCTGTACGCTGCGGTGAAGCAGTGGGAGAAAAGGGAATTAGTAAAATAGTGGAACTCAAAGAAGAATGGATTGCTAATCATATTAAAGGCCTCCGTTTGGTTGCTCCGGATGGTACAAAAGTCAAAGTCCATCACGAAGATGTGGGATTCGTGTTAGATCGAAAACGATTTGATTATGATCTTGCAATGAACGCGGCTAATGCCGGGGCGGAGGTTGTAACAAAAGCTTATGCATTTGGTTTGTTAACAGAAAATGGGACTGTAACAGGCGTTAAGGTTCAATATATAGGAAAACAATATGATATCCGTTCAAAAATTGTCATCGGTGCAGATGGTGTGGAATCACGTGTAGGACGTTGGGCTGGATTGAAAACAAATCTAAAATTAAAAGATGTTGAAACCTGCGCTCAAATGACAGCTACCAATATAAATATTGATCAAAATTACTGTGATTTCTATTTCTCTTCTGATATAGCGCCAGGTGGTTATCTCTGGGTGTTTCCGAAAAATAAAAATACAGCCAATATAGGCTTGGGTTTGGCAGGCGATAAAGCTCAAAATAAATCACCATTATCATATTTAAAAGATTTTATGAAGAGTAATTTCCCGGATGCTTCTGTTTTAACAACTGTTGCCGGTGGTGTGCCGGTTGCGCCTTACACGGAAAACATAGTGAGTAACGGTTTGATGTTAGTCGGCGATGCTGCGCACCAATCGAATCCGATTTCAGGGGGCGGAATTGTTCTGGGAATGTTAGCTGCTCAAATTGCAGGGAGAATTGCTTCTGAAGCTGTAAAAGAAAACAATGTGAGCGAACAAAGATTGTCACAATATGTAAAGGAATGGGAAAAGGCAGGTGGAAGTAACCATCGGCGGGCATATCGACTCAAAGAAAGTGTGGCTAAATTAACAGATGATGACTTGAACAAAACAGCCGCAGCCATCCAAAAAAAGCCGGAAGATAAACATACGGTAGTTAATATTTTTAAAGCCGCTTTGATAAATCAGCCCAAATTAATTCCGGATATTTTTAAGATATTTTTGGGGTAGAAAAAAATTGAATTAATCAAAATAACAATTTAGTTGAAAATTTCTGCAATAAACAGACTCTTAAGAATTTGAAGAGATTCTGGGTGCTTGATCCTCGTTACTGGATACCCCCAATCCATCCAGCATCGTGTATCATCAAATTTTAGACATATTCAAAGACTTATGTAAAAAAACAAAAAAATAACTTGTAATACCTTAAAAAGGCAAACGAATGATCAGTAAACTTAAACAAAAGTTATCCAGGACCCGGGAAGGAATTGTTGGCAAAGTGAAAGCCTCAGTAAGTTCCCGCAAAGAGATAAATGAAGATTTGTATGAAGAGCTTGAAGAAATATTGATCAGTGGTGATTTGGGCGTAGATCTCTCACTGAATATGATTGAAGAAATCAGGGAAAAAGTAACGGATTTAGGTGTTAAAAAACCTGAAAATATAATCAAGTTTTTTAAGAGCGCCATGTTAAAAACGTTAGATGGCGAATCAAGCAAAGTACAACCGAAAATTAATGATTCATATTTTTCACCTGGAATAAAACCTTATGTAATAATGGTGGTTGGTGTGAACGGCACTGGAAAAACGACCACGATAGGTAAACTTGCGGCACATTTCTGCCGTCATAATAAAAAGGTTCTCCTCTCGGCAGCAGATACCTTTCGAGCTGCGGCGTCCGAGCAATTGGAAATCTGGGCAAAGCGCGCCGGGGTGGATATTATTCGTAATCAACCGGGAGCAGACCCGGCTGCGGTTGCCTTTGATTCTTTGCAGGCGGCAACCAGCCGGGACGTTGACGTTTTGATTGTGGATACGGCAGGTCGTTTACATACAAAGTCAAATCTAATGGAAGAATTAAAAAAGATACACCGCGTGCTTGGAAAAGTAATTCCAGAAGCGCCGCATGAAACGCTTTTAGTATTGGACGCGACTACCGGACAAAATGGTTTAAACCAGGCAAAACAGTTCACCCAGGCAGTTGGTGTAAATGGAATTGTTTTAACGAAACTGGACGGCACTGCAAAGGGGGGCATCGTTCTTTCTATCTCGAACGAGTTGGGATTACCTGTTAAATTTATTGGCGTGGGGGAGCAGGTCGATGATTTGGAATCCTTTGATTCAACCGAATTTATTGAGGCGTTGTTTCAATGAAAATATCTGTGATTACACTCGGCTGCCCCAAAAATACGGTTGATTCCGAATACTTATCCGGCCAGCTTTTTGATAAAGATGTTCAATTTACCGAACATGTTGAAACGGCTGATGTTGTTATCATTAATACGTGCGCTTTTATTTTGCCGGCGCGTGAAGAAGCAATCGAGACGATTTTGGAGACGGTGGCATTAAAGAACAATGGGAAAGTAAAACGAATTTATGTTACCGGTTGCCTGCCGCAGCGCTACCAGGATGAGTTAAAAGCTGAAATTCCTGAAGTCGACGGATTTTTTCAACAAAAAGATTTCACAGAAATTGGCAGAGAAATAAATGCGCTGCTGAATAAAAATACTAATGCGGTTTCGTACAATCGAAAACTGGAAACACCAGCCCATTATGCGTATCTTAAAATTTCAGAGGGTTGTGATAATCGCTGCAGCTATTGCACCATTCCGGGAATTAAAGGGAATTTTAAAAGCCGACCAATGGGAAAATTAGTCGCGGAAGCTAACCGGTTGGTTGATAATGGTGTTCGGGAACTTATTCTGGTTGCGCAAGATACAACATATTATGGGTGGGACAAGAGAGATAAGCAAGCGCTTAAAAACTTAATCGGCGCATTAGCAGAGATCAATAATTTAAAATGGATCAGAATTTTATATGCTCATCCGGCGCACTTAGGTGATAATGTTATTCAGCTCTTTCAAGAAGAAGAAAAATTGTGCCGATATATCGATATGCCGATTCAGCATATTTCGGATAATGTATTGAGATCAATGGGCAGGCATGTCACAGGAAAAGAGATTCAGGAAAAAATTGATAAGTTAAGAAGCGCAACTTCGGGAATAGCAATTCGTACAACATTGATGGTTGGTTATCCCGGGGAGAGCAAAAACGATTTTTTGCAGCTGAAAAATTTCGTATCGCAGATACAGTTCGAGCGCTTGGGTGTTTTTAAGTTTATCGCGGAAGAAAATACTCCTGCGGCGAAAATGGAAAACCAGGTCGGTGAAGATCTAAAAGAAGATCGGCGCGAAGAAATTATGGAAATCCAATATAAAATTGCACAAGAAAAGAGCCGGGAATTTCAGGGACGGACTATTCCTGTCCTGATTGACGGTAGAAACGAAGATAAAGAAACGTTCCTGGGAAGAAGCGAATGGGACAGTCCGCAGATAGATAATCTGGTGTATGTAAAAGGAGATGTTCAGGTTGGGGGATTTTATCAAGTGACCATAAATCAAACTGATGCTTACGATTTGTGGGCGGAAAAGGTAGCTGGATAATTTACTCGTTATAGTTTAGTTTGTATTATAGCATTTTTTTATTTCGTATTTACGATTTCGGATTCATATCGATTTTGGATTTACGATTTCGGAATGCTCCACCCCTTCCCCCTTAATTTAGTGGTAGGGAGGAATAATTCCGAAACCCGAAATCGTAAATCAGAAATTTCATAGGAGGTTTCCAATGATTAGAACTAACAAAACCGTACATAAATTGTTGTTGTTTTTCATTTGTGTACTTTTATCAGTTGGAATAGTTGTGAGCCAGTCAAATTCAAATGCTTTATTACCTGTTTTTTATTATGATATTGTGAGAGTTGATTCACAGGAACCGGGTATGAGTAGATTTTATATTTATTTTAAAACCGCTTTTGATGAATTAACTTTTGTGAGAGAAGACAGTGTTTTTAAAGCGTCATACGAGGTGTCATTAATCATCGCGGATAAGAAAAATTTTCAAGTCGATGGCAAGGTTTGGCAGGAGGATGTTGTTGCTCAAAATTTTCAGCAGACCAACACACGGAAGACATTCAGTTTATCTTATCAAATGTTTGATTTGGAGCCGGGAGATTACAAGTTATCAGTTGGCTTTACCGACCTGGAAACAAAACAGACAAGAACGATCAAACAGAAGATTAAATTAAAAGACCTCAAAAAAACAAAATTAGCGGTTAGCGAAGTTGCCTTTGTGAGGAACCTTGTAGCTGATTCATTAGGAGTAAAATCTTTCAGCCCTGAAGTTGCTGATTATTTACTTGATTTATCCAATAACCTTTATGCATATTTTGAAATTTATAGCAAAGAAAAAGAGAAGAAAGCTTACGAGATATCTTATACAATAAAAAATGCAAAAGGAAAAAAAGTTTTTCAAGATAAATATAAGCGAAAAATGGATGGCGCGCGAACATTAGATTATTTTTCATTAGCTAAAAGAAACCTTTCTCAAGGACAATATGAATTGAAATTAAAAGTCGTTCAAGGGAGAAAGGGGACTGAAACAACAAAAAAATTTACTGTCCGTTGGGCAGATCTCCCTTCCACAGTAGCAGACATTGAACTTGCGATACAACAGTTAAAGTACATAGCCGATAATAAAGAGTGGGACAAATTAAGAAAAACCGGTCGGGATGAAAAATTAAAAGCATTTAAAGAATTCTGGGCTAAACGCGATCCAAGTCCGGGTACGAATAAAAACGAAAGGATGGATGAGTACTATAATCGCGTTGCGCATGCTAACCAGAGTTTTAGTGGTTTCCGTGAAGGCTGGAAAAGCGACATGGGTATGATCTTTATTATTTTTGGCCTGCCATCTGATATTGAACGCCATCCATTTGATACTGATACGAAGCCTTATGAAATTTGGTATTATTACACAATAAACAGAAATTTTACATTCCAAGACAGAACAGGGTTTGGCGATTACAAATTACTAACTCAGAACTGGCATGAGTGGAGAAGTTTGATAAGGTACTGATTTGTGAACAAAAAAATGATTTACGAATAAAGATTAACGATTTTTGATTTATGAAGGAATGGTGTTTGAAAAAACAGAAGTCATTAAATCAACAATACCTCTAAAATCGTAAATCGTTAATCATTGTTCTAAGATCAAAAGAAGGAACAGCAAAGGTGGTGAACTATTACAAAAAAATTAGTTTAATACTAAACAACTGTTAAAGATTAAATGAAAGTAGAGCAGAGTGAACAAAAACAAAAAGATTATTAAGCCCAAACAACTTTCAAATGGCGCTACGATTGGTGTTGTTTCCCCGGCAAGTCGTCCATCAGATGAGCAAAAATACAGCAACGGGATTCAGTACTTGAAAAATTTGGGCTACAAAGTAGTAGAGAGTCGGCATGTTCTGGATAGCTACGGCTACCTGGCAGGTAAAGACCGGGACAGGATTGATGATTTGAATTTAATGTTTCGCGACTCCCAAATAGATGCTGTTTTCTGTTCCCGGGGCGGATATGGCGTACCGAGAATAATAGATGAGATAGACTTTAATTCGCTTCAAAACGATCCAAAAATTTTTGTCGGCTACAGCGACATTACCTCACTCAATTTAGCGATATTGGCGAAAACAGGTTTGATTTCTTTTTCGGGCCCGATGGTAGCTGTTGAAATGGGCGCGGGAATTGACCAAATTACAGAGCAAAATTTTTGGAAAACTTTAAAGACATCAGAACCGATGGGTATTTTGGAGAATCCTTCGGACTTACCAATACAAGTTGTTAAATCCGGCAGAGCAAAAGGGAGGCTTTTAGGCGGCTGTCTCTCTCTCATTAATGTCGTTTTGGGAACGCCATTTTGTCCCGATTTTAATGAAACAATTTTATTCATCGAGGATATTGAAGAGGAACCCTATCGAGTTGACCGCTACCTGGCGCAGTTGAAAATGGCGGGAGTTTTGGATCGGATTTCAGGGTTGGTAATCGGACAATTTGTTGATTGTATCCCCGGAGATCCTGAAAAGCCAAATTTGAAACTTGAACAAGTATTCGACGATTACTTTTCGGATTTGGATATTCCAATCATCTCAAATTTTGCTTATGGGCATGTGCCGGTAAAACACACTTTACCTGTTGGAGTACAAGTTGAATTGGATACGGAGAATGGGGGATTGATCATATTAGAAAGTGCTGTTAATGAAGGGTAATTAGGTAATTTGGTAATAAGGAAATTAGGGTAATAGGGTAATAAAAAATTTATTGGCACCACGAATTCCCAATTACCCAATAAACTAATTACCCAGTTATCTTAAACTTGTCAGGATACTAATTATGGAAAAACTTAAAATTGCAGTATTAGCTTCTGGTAGAGGATCAAATTTTAAGGCGGTTTTAGACAACATAAAACAAGGAAAACTAAATGCGGAAATATGTGTTGTGATCAGCAATAAAAAATCCGCCGGCGCTTTAGAGATTGCAAGAGAAAACCAAATCCCGGCTTTTTTTGTTTCCGCCAAACAGCTACCTGAACAGAGCGATTTTGATGATCGAATAATGGAAATTTTGGATGAAACAAATGCCAACTTTATCATCCTGGCAGGTTATCTGAAAATGATCGGCAAAGAGATCGTTCGAAAATATAAGAATAGAATTCTCAACATTCATCCGGCGCTGCTGCCATCATTTGGCGGTAAAGGGATGTATGGACATTTCGTACACGAGGCTGTGTTAAATTACGGCTGCCGGGTTTCCGGTGTAACAGTACATTTGGTTGATGAAAAATATGATACGGGTTTGCCAATTATTCAACGCTGCGTTCCGGTTAAAGATAGCGACACGCCGGAAACATTGGCTGCGCGTGTACTCAAAGAAGAACACAAGGTTTTCACAGAAGCCTTGAGATGTTTTGCTGAAAATAGAATTGAAATTGATGGTAAGAAAGTGAAAATCAGAGAAAGGTAAAACAAACATGAAAAAAATATTTTTAAGAGTGCAGCTGTTCGTACTGTTTCTACTGTTGATCTTTAGCTCCCTGCAATCTCAAACACCGGTCGATATGGTGGACATATCGGACATGGATTCCACAATAGTTATTGACCTGCGATATGCAACAGCAGATAATTTTTTAAACGACACGCTGTATTCAGCAAATATTTGTTTGTTAAGAAAACCTGTGGCTGAACGATTGGTGCAGGTTCAAAAATATCTTAGGGAAAAAGGTTTGGGATTAAAAGTTTGGGATGGTTATCGCCCGTTATTTGTGCAGAAAAAAATGTGGGAAACACTCCCGGATTCGAAATTCGTTGCCAATCCAAAACACGGGTCAAACCACAATCGCGGCGCAGCTGTTGATGTTACGCTGGTTGATTTAGAAGGCAAAGAATTGGAGATGCCCACTGGATTTGATGACTTCAGCGAAAAGGCGCACATTAAAAGCACAAACATAAGCGATGAAGCAAAAAAGAATCGAGAAATTTTGCAGGAGGCGATGAAGCGATTTGGTTTCAACCCTATCCTTTCGGAGTGGTGGCATTTTAATGATAAAGATATCAAAAAATATTCGGTAATGGATATCCCTTTGAATTATTTTGAAGCTAAAATGAATAAATAAAAACAGGAGGTTCTTCTCTAACCATGAAAAAGATAAACCGCGTTCTGATAAGTGTTTATGATAAACAAGGTATCGTTGACTTTGCACGGTTTTTACACGAGCAAGGAATTGAAATTATATCCACCGGTGGTACGGCTAAACTGCTAACAGAAAATGGGATTCAATGTATGCCGGTTTCTGACGTTACAAATGCACCGGAAATGCTCGATGGCAGGGTGAAGACACTTCATCCAAAAATTCATGGCGCAATTTTAGCAAAGCGGGATAATCCAGACCATTTGGCGCAATTGGAACAACATGGCATCACACCGATTGATATGGTGGTTATCAATTTGTATCCATTCAGCGATGTCATTAGCATGCCTGGTACGACGCTTGATATAGCGCTGGAAAATATAGATATTGGCGGACCAACAATGATCCGGGCGGCAGCAAAAAATTTTAATGATGTGGCTGTCGTTACTTCGCCACTTCAATATGATTTTATAATTGAAGAAATGGAAAAAACTGAAGGTAATTTGTTGCCGGAAATCAGAAAAAAATTAGCTGCAGATGCTTTTCAACTGACGAATTTGTACGATGGGATAATTTCAAAATATTTGAGCAAAACAGAAGAAGAACAAAAGTATCCTGATAATATTTCAATCAATTTCAAAAAAATACAAGACCTGCGCTATGGAGAAAATCCCCACCAGGGCGCTGCATTTTATAAAGAAGTCGGCACCTTAAATGAGGGAATTACAGGGATCGAGCAGCTTCATGGCAAAGCGCTTTCATTTAACAATATTATGGATTTGGATTCGGTCGTAAAAATGGTGAAATCTTTTGAAGCGCCATGTTCTGTGATTGTTAAACATAGTAATCCATGCGGCGCGGCAGTTGGCGACAATTTGTTTTCAGCGTTTGAAAAAGCGTTTGCAACAGATTCGGTTTCTGCTTTTGGCGGCATATTTGGCTTCAATCGAAAGCTTGACTTAAAGACGGCGGAAGAACTGAGAAAAATATTTATCGAGGTTATCGTAGCGCCTGATTTTGCTGAAGATGCTTTTCAATTACTCTCCAAAAAGAAAAATCTTCGTTTATTAAAAATGAAAATGAACCAGGAGATAAAAAACGAGTTGAACTATAAACGTGTTGCCGGTGGTTTGCTGATACAAGATGAAGATGTTAAAAGCGTGGATGAACTCGACTTGAAAATCGTTTCAAAACGCCAGCCATCAGAAAGTGAGTTGAAGGCAATGAAATTCGCCTGGAGAGTTGTGAAATGGATTAAATCGAATGCAGTGATTTTCTGCTCTGCTGATAGAACCATTGGGATCGGCGCCGGGCAAATGTCGCGGGTTGATTCATCTATGTTTGCGGTGGAAAAAGCGAAGAGAGCCGGATTACCTTTAGCGGGCACGGTTGTTGCTTCAGATGCATTTTTTCCGTTCCGTGATGGTGTGGACGCCGCAGCTGAAGCCGGCGCAACAGCAATTATTCAACCGGGCGGATCGGTTCGTGATGAAGAAGTGATTCAGGCAGCGGATGAACAAAATTTAGCAATGGTATTTACGGGAGTCCGACATTTCAGGCATTAATGAAAATACTGAATTCGCAAAAAAGTATTTGGAAGGTAATTTGGTAATAAGGGGATTAGGTAATTTGGGTAATAGGGAAATTGGGTAATATAAAATTTTTAGCTTTAGTAATTCCCAATTACCAATTATACTAATTACCCAGTTACCTTTTGGTTCTGGCTTGTCCAGGTTAGGTAATAAAGGAATTGGGTAATAAAAAAAAACAGCTTTAGTAATTCCCAATTACCAAATACACTAATTACCCAGTTACCTTATTGGTCTGCCTTGTCCAGCCTGGGGCTTATAATTAACGCCTATATTAAAGAGGCTTATTATATTAATCTAACTATAGAGGGAAAAGTGCACTCGAAATTATTTCAGATCGGGCCGTTGGAAATTCATGCCTACGGTCTAACATTAGCGTTATCATTTTTAATTGGCATTTATTTAGCCATGTACCGCGCTAAAAAGAATGGAATTGATCCCAATAAAATTGTGGATCTTTCAGTTGTTATTGTGATCAGCGCAATTTTAGGTGCAAGGTTTTTATATGTTATCTTTCATTTGGAAGAATTTACAGGAAGATGGCTCGATACAATTAATCCTTTCCAGAGTTCCGGGCAAATTGGCATTGCCGGGCTAACCCTGTTGGGTGGTTTTATTGCAGCTGTTGTTTTTAGCATTCTTTTTATGAAAATTAAAAAACTACCGTTGTTAAAAATTTCCGATATTATGATTCCTTCGATGGGATTGGGCATATTCATAACACGGATAGGTTGCTTCTTTAATGGCTGCTGCTATGGCTTGCCAACTGATGCTTCATGGGGAATGGTATTTCCCCAGGAAAGCCCGGCTGGTTTTATTTTCCCCAACCAGGCTATTCATCCAACACAGCTTTATTCATCAGTATATGGATTAATTATTATTGGTATATTGCTGTTTCTGGAACGATATAAAAAATTTGATGGATTTTTACTTTATACTTTTTTTATACTTTATGGGATTTCTCGATTTTCTGTTGATTTTTATCGTTATTATGAGGACAGCATGGTTATTGGCGGGCTTTCAATTTCAGTTAACCAGGGGATAAGTATTTTTATGATTGTTTTGGGAGCTGTTCTTTTAATTGTTTCATATTTAAAACAAAAAAATGCAGCACCGAGCGAGGTATAAATGGAGTAACCAGTTGATAAAAAATAAGATATGCCGATGCAGAAAATATAATAAAGTTTTTTTGTGATAGGTTAACAGTACGCAAATCTTTTAGACAACCAGTGAATTAATTTTAAATATCAATAATATTTTTTACATTATTAATAAAAATTAAAAAAATACCTTGACTTTATTGTTAAAATTTAATAAATTTTCATTATTAAGTTCATCAAACTCTTTTAGTTATGATAAAGGAGAATTGGTTTGAAAAAGAAAAACATTCAATTTGGTTTATTTTTAGTAATTCTTATCTTCTCTAATGTCGTCCTGGGTGGTGGTGAGCAGACTAATTTCGCCTTTGGATTAAAGGTAGGATTGAATCGAATAGAGGGAGATTTAAATAGTCCGCTGTTTAAGCCATTTACTTATGGAACAATTCGCTATAATTTATTCGAATATCTTGCCATTGGATTTGAAAGTGGTTATTCCGTAAGTGGCAGCAATGAAGATGAGAAAAGAGGGCTGCCTGAGTTTCAATCTACGATTGTGCCTTACGAAGGACAAGTGATTTTTTCCTTTTTGCCGCTGCATAAAATCAATCCGTACGTTGTTCTCGGCGGAGGTGGTTTCTATTGGGAGTATACAGAAAAAGGGCAAATCCCTCACCATTATTACATGCCGGATAGTAGTGGGAATATTGCTCAGCATGATTATGGCAAAAACATGAAAGGATATGATTCTTTTTTCAAAAGTGGCGGCGGTGTTGAAATACTATTGAACAGGAACAACAATTTATATTTTGATCTTGGCTTTACATTTCGATACTCTTTAACGGATATGCTTGATGGAATCTTTGATGGAGACGAAAATGATGGATTACTGGATATTTACGGAGGCTTAACCTACTATTTCCGAGGGTCAACCAGGGGAGACAGGGACAATGATGGAGTCCCTGATGAATTAGATTTGAAACTTGAGATAAAAGAAGATCCTGATGGATTTATGGATCATGACGGGAAACCGGAAGCGATTCCACCGTCTATTAATACCAGCGGCAGTGATTCCGATAGTTTAATTGCAGATACAGAACCACCTGTTGTTATTCATGCGCCGATTCATCGCGTTGAAGCTGGTCGGGATATTAACATTAAGGCTGATATTTATGAAAAAAAATTAAAAACGACTTCACTAATATACCGTCCCATTGGATTTGATGGATGGAAAGTAGGCACTTTAAGATCTAGAGGGGGATCTTCTTTTGAGGGAATCATCCCCAAGAGATTTGTTAAAAAGCAAGGTTTGGAGTATTGTGTTATCGCAGTAGATGAAGCAACAAACGGGGTTGGATATTGTGGTTTGCCAAAACTCCCTGTGAGAGTAGAAGTACTTTCTCATCCAAAAACCTGGCGAATAATAAGTGGCGCTGCTGCATTAATAGGTTGGGGCGGTTCCGGGTATTTAATTTTAAGAAAGCAGAAATAAAATGTGTAAGAGGAGAATACGATGAATTCAATAAAAGTATTTTATGTTTTTTTTCTCCTTATCTTGGGTCTTTTTTTCATCGTTAGTTGTGGAACAATGCGACCTGAAATAGATACGGAAGAAGGATTTATGGATGAGGTTGAAGGGCAGAATCAATCTGAGATCGATGAATTATTCGGTATCATTAATGAAAGTGAACAACAGCAGGATGAAAGCTCAGGAGATGATGAGGTTCTGCAATTGCTTGGCATAGAGAAACAGCAACCTGAACAGGCTGGAGTTCAGGAAACAAGCCACGGTCAGCAAGATGATCAGCTGCAAGGAGAAATACAAAGATTAGAACAAGAATTGTCTAACAAAGAAGCTGAAATCACTGACCTGAAATCCGATGTAATGGCAAAGGACGAGGAAATTGGAATACTTGAAACCAGCTCTACAACGGCACCTGAGCCCAGCCAGGGAAACGCAGATATGACCGGAAATTATCGGGAAGATTATCAATTAGCGTTACAATCATATTATAATCGAAATTACAAAACAGCAATTCAGATGTTTGATGAGTTGTTGGCTGTTAACTCTTCTCACTCATTGTCCGATAACTGTCGCTATTGGATTGGAGAATCTTATTACGGGTTAGGAAATTATAACCAGGCAATCATAGAATTTACAAAAGTTTCTTCGTTTAGTAAATCCAATAAAATGGATGATGCACAACTTAAATTAGGACTCTGTTTTTGGAGATTAGGAGATTCGGAAAGAGCGGCGCAGGAATTCGAAAGATTGATCAGTGATTACCCGGAAAGTGAGTATATAGAAAAAGCCCAACAATTTCTTGCAAAGATACAGTAGAGAATTTTAAAGATAAAATAACTGAAGGTCGAAGGGAAGTTTTCTTTTCGACCTTTGTTTTATAGAGTTTAATTAAGAACCAATCAAACAATATTGAGGCACCAATGCGAAAGACACTGAAAATTTTATACATTTCTTCTGAAGTTTCCCCTTTTGCAAAAACCGGCGGTCTGGCAGACGTGTCAGAATCATTACCCAAAGAGCTCAAAGAATCTGCCCATGATATCAGGATTTTTATGCCGAAATATGGGTCGATTAATGAAAGAAAATTTGTTCTAAGAGAAGTGATACGTCTCAAAGATATCCAGGTGCCTGTTGGAAACAAAGTTGCGGTTGCAAATGTAAAGTCTTCATTTTTGCCACAGGCGAAAGTTCAAATCTATTTTATTGGGAATAAAGAATATTTCAGCCGCACCGGCTACTACGTTGATCCAAAAACCAATAAAGATTGGAAAGATAATGCTGAACGGTTTATTTTTTTATGCCGTGCAACATTGGAAATACTCAAAAAGCTGCATTGGCAACCCGATATTATTCATTGCAACGATTGGCAAACAGCATTAATCCCATATTTATTAAAAACTGTTTATCAAAATGATAAATTTTTTAAAGATATAAAAACATTGCTCTCGCTTCACAATCTTTCGTTCCAGGGAATATTTGAAAAAAAAGAATTTGCACTATTAGCGTCATCGCAAGACGTTTCAAAACCAGACAGCTCATTAGAATTTTTTGGGAAAATTAACTTTCTGAAAGCGGGAATCATAAACGCTGATTTTTTACATACCGTGAGTAAAAGGTATGCAAAAGAAGTGCAACAATCTGATGAATATGGATTTGGACTTCAAGATATTTTAAAGAAAAAGTCAAAAAAATTGACTGGCATTATAAATGGTGTTGATTATTCAATTTGGAATCCTGAAACTGATAAACTCCTTCCCAATACTTATTCCAGGAAAGACCTTAAAGGCAAAATGGAAAACAAACGTTTGTTAGTTGAATCCCAGGGACTGATTTTTAAGGAAAATATACCTGTTTTGGGAACAATTTCCAGGATTACAGAACAAAAAGGATTTGATATTATTATAAAGTCGATTGACAAAATCATGAGGCTTGATTTACAATATATTATTTTGGGAACCGGCGAAATAAAATATCATAAATTGTTAGAAAAGTTAGCAAAAAAATATCCTGGTAAATTAGCAGTTAATATAAAATTTGATGACGAGCTGGCTCATCAAATTGAAGCCGGGGCAGACATGTTTCTTATGCCTTCGAAGTTTGAACCTTGCGGATTGAACCAACTGTACAGCTTAAAATACGGAACCATACCAATTGTCCGGGCAACCGGTGGTTTAGCAGATACGGTAAAGAATTTTTCTCAAGAGACAGGCAGAGGCTATGGTTTTGTATTTGAAGAATATTCAAGCGCTGCATTAATAAGTACAATTGAAAAAGCTATTGCAGTATATCATAATGACAAATTATGGAAGAAATTGATTGAGCGCGCAATGAAGTTAGATTTTTCATGGCAAGTAGTAACGGAAAAATATTTAAACTTATATAACTCACTCCTTAGTTAGACTCATCTTGGGCGCAACCTCGTGCTGATTTTAAATGTTTATTGCTTTTCTCTGCACTAACTTCTTAGGAAATCTTCTATTTGCATTGTTACATACTGGAACAATGTTTCGCATCAGAACAAGGAAATCAACAAGTAACAACAGGCCAATGGTTGTAAATTCCTTAATAATTTGACAGATAGGTAAGGCAATCATCTGGTTATTCCAATGGCATTGAATTTGCTATGCCCATGACATTCAGTAATTTAGAGCAAAATAGTGATTGCTCTTAATATACTCGTTAAGGTTTACTTTGTAATATAATAACAAATAAATTTTTCTTCATGGTTGTAAAGTTAAGAATATAAAATTATGAAAAAAATGCAAGGCATCGATTTGTCATATAGCCACCTTGGGGTAAGGGGGGATGTAACATTATTAAAATTAAAAGGATTTTTAGATACAACAACCTCGGCAGAAGTTTCAGCAAAGATGAGAGAAATGATAGGCTCGGAACGCTACCAGTATATCATTGACATGAGTAGTGTTAACTATGTCAGCAGCGCCGGTTGGGGGGTGTTTGTTGGTGAGATCAGAAGTATTCGCGAAAGCGGGGGCGATCTGAAAATAGTTCAAATGACACCGGATGTTTATGACGTTTTTGAGATGCTGGAATTTGATAAGATACTTGAATATTATGAAACCATAGAAGAAGCTGTTAATGATTTTGATATGTGTATGGGATTGGATATTACCAGCAATACGAGAATAGCAAGAAGAGAAAATGCACCAGCAATAGAATTTACCACTCCATCACCAAAATCAATCGCAACCAAAACAGTAGTTAAAGGAGATTCTAACAAAAGAGCCCGCTTCACTTTTACGAAGCCAACAATAGAGGAATCTACCTTACCATTAGTTGAAAAAATAAAAGTGATTGTTATTGACAATCCCACTGGTGGGCTATTTAAGATTAAAAAGAAGCTGAACACACAACGGTTCGGTTATGAAAAGGTTGGCTTGATCAAAGTATTTGAAATTTTAAAAAATTATAACCTGGAAACTAAAGAAAAACGCTATCGATTCTACCGGTCTCGTTGATATTTTCCCGCTAAATATACTAAGGTCAAAAAGGATTTGAGATTTTTTCTTTTTATGAACTCACCTAAGTCCTCTCTTAAAAAGCGAGGATAAAAAGGTGAAATCTCAAAACCACTTTGTAATGAGTATGTTTTGGCAGAATGGGATCGGTGTAGATCATTGAATGGAGAAAGGACACCAAAAATGATAAGAAAAAAGAAAAATACCTTCACCTGGTTTACCCTGTTTTTAATACTGCTTTTTTCAATAATCTTCGAAAGTGTATTAGGAACTCTTTCGGCTCAATCTCTTAAAAAAAATGAATTTTACCCGGGAGATGCGTTGTTAATAACTTTTGTTGATATTTACAAAGAGGGCAATAAGAAATCATTTGATATTGGGGGAGAGTATAAAATAGATACGCGCGGTTATATTATGATGCCGTTGATTGGTTCTTTAAAAGTAATTGGATACAATCGTTTAACTTTGGCAGAAAAAATTAAAAAAGAATACAAAGCCTATTTTACTGAGCCATATATTACAATTTTACCGCTGATCCGTGTAACACTAATGGGTCCATTTTTTAGACCAGGTTCCTATCGCGTCGATCGGGATGTTTCATTATGGGACCTGATAGATCGAGCTGGGGGACCGCGTGACAATTGTAATTTAAATAGTATTAAAGTAGTCAGGGATAATAAAGTTGTTATCAAAAACTTACTCGCCAGTTTTGAAAAAGCACATTCATTAGCAGAGATTGGTATTGAGTCGGGAGATCAAATAAAGGCGAAAAGAAAAACTGAATATACTGTACGGTTAATGTTGGATTATATTAGGTTTGCAATGTCAATAGTTTCTATGTATCTCATAATTAGACAATATAGATAACATTTTACAAAATGGGGAAAGACACCAAATGGATAAGAAGTTAAATGAAAACGATTTCTTTTTTGATGATGATTCAAAAGATGATGAAATAAATATAGACGTTAGAAAATATGTTCTAATGTTGTTGAAACGAAAATGGATTATACTAATTGTTTTTCTGCTCGTAGCTATTCCATGGGCATATAAAATTCAAAAACAACCACCGGTTTACCGGGCGTCGTGCACCATTCGGTTTAGAAATCTTGCTTCCGGAAGTCAGAACGATATAGATGCAGGTAGGATAATTGAGTTTAAAAGTCGAACTTTTGCTGAAGAAGTTGTCGCTCAACTTGGATTAACACTTGAAATTGATGGAGAATTGGAAATTTTAAGACAGGATGTGTTTGATGAATTTTTTACAACTAAAACACCTAATAGTGGTTTTTATAGACTTCGTTGGGGGCAGGACAGTTCACTTTCAATAAACAGGGTGTCAGGCGAAAATGAATATAAAGTATTCCAGGGAGATATAAGTAGCGCCAACAGGTTACAGGAAACTGATAGTGGTTTCTCTTTTCGCTTTACAAAAGATTTCATTTCCTTGCCTAATGAGATAAATTTTAAAATAAATCATTTCAGAGCTTCTGTACAATATTTTCAATCGCGAACAAGAGTGAACACCCGTGGCGGATTGCTTTTTTTAGAAATGGCTGATAAAAACCCGGTCTTTGTTGCAAAAAAAGCAAATAGCCTGGCAGAGTTATATGTAGCGGAGAGTAAAAATTTAAAAAAATCCACAATCGAAAGCCAAAAAAGTACCATTAAAGAGCAATTAATGTTTGCTGAACGAGAATTGGATGAGGCAGACCAGGCATTAAAACAATTTAAAAGCCGTCACAAAGTGAGTTTGGGCGCCGAGACAAATGAGGTGGTTGGAGATTTAAAGCAAGTTGAAAATGAACTTGAGGAAATGGAAAAATATAACGAGGATTTAAATATATTACTTGAAAAATTAGAAAGTTATTTAGCAGATCCGAATGAAAAAGACAAAGCAAAATATGTATATCAGCAAATAACTGAATTGGGTACATTTTCTTCAAACCAGAGAATGGGGTTGTTAAGGAAACAACTAAGAGATGTCCAAAGGGAATATGAAACAACAGTTACGCAATTTTCTTCGTCCCATGAAAAGTCACTTAAACTGGAAAATCAATTGAATGCGCTTTATTCCAAGATAAAAGATGAGGCTATTACACATGGTAGAGAGCTGCAAAATGATATTTCAATTGAGTCGGTAAGAAAACGCGAATTGGAATATAAGCTGGCTCGCCTTCCTGAAGAAGAGTTACAATTAACAGAACTGCAGCGCCAATTAAATGCTAAACAAGTGTTTAGACAAGACTTATTAACGCAAAGTCAAAAAGTCCAGTTGTCTGATGCTGTTGAAACTGAGGTTATTGACATCCTCGATCCTGCCTTGGTGCCACATAGTCCAACGAATGCGGATAAAAACATGAAAATGGCTATTGGCGCCGTATTCGGATTGATCTTAGGAGTGGCAGTTGCTTTTGTACTTGAATTTCTTGACAAAGCAATAAAAACTGTGGATGATGTGAAACGATATCTTAAGCTCCAGGTTTTAGGCACAATCCCGCATATTGATTTTAAGGATTTGAGCGATTACCAGGATTCAGAAAAAATAAAACAGATTGATCAACAACTTGTTACTTACGATTATTCTCCAACTCCCATTGGTGAAGCATATCGATCTTTGCGGACCAATCTTGTCTATTCAAAAAATACCGGGAGGGTGCAAAGTTTTGTAGTTACCAGTTCTGCACCGGGTGATGGAAAATCGTTTACGTCTGCAAATATCGCCATTTCTATGGCGCAGCATAAAAGTAATACATTATTAATTGACGCTGATTTGCGGAGGGGCGTGCTTCACAATACGTATGGCGTTTCCAAGGAACCCGGGTTCACAAATTACCTGACCGGTATGGTTGGATTGCGACAAATAGTAAATGAAACGCTTATCCCAAATCTTTCAATGATAAGTTGTGGTTCGTTATTGCCGAATCCATCGGAATTGTTAGGCTCTCACCAGATGCAGCGCTTTTTAGATGAAGCGAGACGAAAATTTGATGTGATCATTTTTGATAGCCCGCCACTCAATGCAGCAACTGATGCAATTGTACTTGGCACCCAGGTTGATGCCCTGGTGTTAGTGGTTCGCTCAGGAGTTACCAATAGAGATATGGCAAAACAAAAATTGGAATTATTTCGAAACGTGCCTGTGAAAATCCTTGGTGTGGTTTTGAATGGGACATCCGCTGAATTCGGACACGATGGCTATAGCTACTATCACTATTAATAGGGAAGAAATATGCACTATTTGATTACCGGCGGAGCAGGATTTATCGGGTCACATTTAAGTGAACGTCTTTTATCGGAAGGACATGAGATATTATGTATCGATAATTTTAATGATTACTATGATCCAAAAATAAAAGAGAAAAATTTAAAGGTAAGCCAGGATTACAACAATTTCCGGCTGATCCCCGGGGATATACTCGATGAGGAACTGTTAGACAAAATTTTTAGGCAAAATCAATTTGATGGAATTATCCACCTGGCAGCCCGCGCAGGAGTTAGACCATCGGTGTTACAACCAAAATTATATGAGGAAGTAAACATCCGCGGCACTTTGAACCTGTTAGAACAGGCAAAAAACAAAAACATCAAAAAAATTATTTTAGCTTCGTCCTCATCTGTGTACGGTAACAATAAAAAAGTACCGTTTTCGGAAAGTGATCCGGTTGATAACCCCATTTCACCATACGCAGCAACGAAAAAAGCATGCGAATTGATCGCTTATACCTATTCCACGCTTTATGATATTTCGATCAGTTGTTTGCGGTTTTTTACGGTTTATGGTCCGAGACAACGTCCGGATATGGCAATTCACAAATTTACAAAGCTGATTGCTTCAGGGGAGGAAATCCCGGTTTTTGGTGATGGAAAAGTTAAGCGGGATTTTACTTATTATTCGGATATAATCGATGGTCTTGTTCGCTCCATTGATAGATGTAACGGGTATAATATCTACAATCTTGGCGAATCACAAGTCATTGAGTTGATGGATTTGGTAAGCTTGATTGAAAAATATCTTGGTAAAAAAGCAAAAATAAACTGGCAGCCGCGCCAGCCGGGAGATGTGGAAATAACTTATGCCGATGTCACAAAAGCAAAAAATGAACTTGACTATAATCCACAGGTAAATATTGAAACTGGCATAAAACAATTCATCAAATGGTTTGAAGAATATCAGTCGTTTTAATATCAATGAGAAAGAAATAACTCAAATTAATGGATATGCTAACTGAGGATACTGAAGTAAATAAAAACATCCCCCTGAATCCCCCTTCAAAGGGGGACTGTTAGCGTATTCCCCCCTTTGAAGGGGGGACCAAAGGGGGGATGTAAAAAGAGATGAAAACAACAAATAATTTTATAGTATATTTTCATTGAAGTTAGCTCAAAACATAATTTTCTTATCCGTTAATCTGGGAATAAAATAAATAAACAATACTTTCTCAAAGCCCATTTTCCTATCATAACTTACTAAGCAACTGGGGATCCACATGGTAAAGGAAAAGGAAGCTTTAATTGCAAACATATTAAAGACTATTGATTCCATTGCAGTTATTATTTCCTTTATATTAGCATATTTTTTAGATTATTATTTTCGGTCGATCACAAATTTTAATGAAATGGCTTATGCGCTTGCTCCAACTTATGATGGACTAATATATTTTTCAGAGAAAAATATTGCGCTGACCATTTCGATAATTCCCATGTGGTTGATAATATTAAATCTATCCGGAGCGTATAAAGATTTCAGAACACGTGCGTTTTATAAGGATTTGGCAATAATCATAAAAGCAGGATTATTATCCGTTATTGTGCTTGGCAGTATTGTTTTTATAACGAAATTACAATTCACGAGCCGGCTTTATATTGGGATTTTTACGTTAACGACTGCCTTATGTTTAATGATAGAAAAACGTGTGATGACATTTTTGTTAGATTATATGCACGAACATGGTTTTAATCAAATTAACATATTAGTTGTAGGAACAGGAAAAAGAGCACAAAATTTCATTAGGGTTCTTAAAGAACATTCAAATTGGGGATTGCGGATAGTTGGACTGATTGATGACGAACACGAGATGTATGGTAAAGAAATTGAAGGGTACCGGGTTTTGGGTCGTATTCAGGATATCCCTTTTATTCTACACCGCAAAGTGATAGACAGGGTTATTTTTGTTGTGCCAAGATTATGGTTACATCGATTGGATGATGTGATTTTAGCATGCGAACGCGAAGGAATTTCAACTTCAGTTTCTATGGATTTATTCGATTTGAGAATCGCAGAAATGCGTCAAACAAATTTTAGCGGGATTCCTTTACTCGAAATTGAAACGATACGCGCTAAAGAGTGGCAATTACTTTTTAAGAGAACGGCTGATATTATTTTATCGCTATTTTTTATGATAATATTGTCACCAATAATTCTTGCTACTGCGCTCGCTATCAAGATAGAATCAAAGGGGGCTATTCTGTTCAATCAGACCAGGTCAGGAGTCAATGGACGGAAATTTAAGTTATACAAATTTCGGTCGATGATCGTCGGCGCTGAAATGAAAAAGAAGCATATCGAAAAGATGAATGAGATGGATGGACCTGTTTTTAAGATAAAGCACGATCCCAGGATAACAAAAATCGGTCGTTTTATCCGAAAGTTTAGTATAGACGAGCTCCCGCAATTGCTGAATGTATTAAAGGGAGACATGAGCATCGTTGGTCCGCGCCCGCCTCTTCCTGTTGAAGTTCAAATGTATGAACACTGGCAAAGAAGAAGATTGAGCTTAAAACCAGGACTTACCTGTATTTGGCAGGTCAGTGGCAGGAATAATATTAATTTTGAGAGATGGATGGAAATGGACCTGGAATATATTGATAATTGGTCACTATGGATGGATTTTAAATTAATATTTAGAACTGTTTTTGTTGTGCTATTTGGCTATGGCGCCAGTTAACTAATCAAATAAGATAATATTTCACCTGTTCATTGTTTGGAAGTCAATGACATTAAGATAAGCGAAATGTGGCAGTAGCAGTAGCAGTTAAGCCTTTACCTGCTACTGCCACTGCAACTGCTACTTTTTCAGGTTCAACATCTTAACTTAATAACATTAGTTTGGAAGTAATAATAATCAAAATGACCCCGGCATTTATTCTTTATTACTCTCCTCCCTATTATGGTTCCAATTTTATACTAAATTTTTAATTCCAACATGTTTCGTTTTGAAGGATATTTACATCATGAATATATTAATGATAGCGCCACAACCTTTTTTTACACCGCGGGGAACACCACTCAGTGTGCTTCATCGAATAAACACGCTTTCGAAATTGGGGCATCACATTGACCTTGTCACATATCATATTGGCAAAACGATTCCTTTTGAGAATGTGAATTATTATCGAATTCCCAAAATACCGTTCATTAAAAAGATCAGTGTTGGTCCATCAAAGAGGAAAATAATTATAGATTATTTTGTTTTTGTGAAGTCAATAAAATTATTAGTGAAGAATAAATACGATGTGGTGCATACTCATGAGGAGGCAGGATTTTTTGGTTATTGGCTGGCAAAAATTTTTAATACAATGCATCTTTACGATATGCACTCTTCATTGCCTCAACAGTTGACGAATTTTAAGTTCACAAAGTTAAAAATACTCATTAAATTATTTGAAGGTCTTGAAAAAAGAACAATTGAAAACTCTGCCGCATTGATCACAATTTGCCCGGAATTGTATAATTATGTAGAGCAAAACTACCCGGAAATAAAACAATGGTTGATAGAAAATGTGGCAGATAATAGCACGGTTTTTGGCGAACCTGAAATAGATGAGAAAGAATTTAAAAATAAATACCGGCTGAATTCAAATACAATTATTTTGTATGCCGGCACCTTTGAACCATACCAGGGTCTTGATCTGCTAATCGAAGCGAGTAAAGATGTAGTTAAAAACAAAAAAGATGTTACCTTCCTGATGGTTGGTGGGAATCCTGACCAGGTAGCCCATTACCGCAGCTTAGTTGAGAATAATAATTTATCCGATAATTTCGTTTTTTCCGGTCAGGTTGCTCCGGAATTGGTGCCGCGCTTTGTTGAACTGGCAGATGTTTTAGTAACGCCCCGAATTGAAGGCAACAACACACCACTAAAAATTTATTCATACCTCCGATCCGGTAAACCAATCGTAGCGACAAATCACATGACACATACCCAGGTTTTGGATGAAAGTGTTGCAGTTCTCACTGAATGTGATGCGTTATCTTTCTCTAAAGGCTTGATCAATATTCTAAATGATAATAAGTTGAAACAGTCAATTGTTGCTAATGCGAAAAATTTGGCAAAAGAAAAATACAGCTACCAGGCGTATGTAAAAAAAACGCAAGACATATATGAATATTTAGAGCAAGTAAAAATTTCCACCGGGGAGAAGCAATAGATGTGTGGCATTTGCGGTTTAATGAACAGCAATTTTGAGCAAGCAGTTGAACAGCCAGTGATCAAAAAAATGTGCGATGTGATCTACCATCGTGGTCCCGACGATGATGGAATTTATGTACAGGGAAATGTTGGCATTGGAATGAGAAGGCTGAGCATCATCGATTTGGTGACGGGAAAACAGCCGATCTCTAATGAAGATAAGTCTGTTTGGATTGTTTTTAATGGGGAAATTTACAACCACAAAGATATTCGTACAGAACTCCAAGCCCGCGGGCACATTTTCAAAACCAACACGGATACGGAAACAATTGTTCATTCTTATGAAGAATATGGCAGGGATTGCGTTCAAAAGTTGAACGGCATGTTTGCTTTTGCAATTTGGGATAACCGCAAAAAAGAGTTGTTTCTTGCCAGGGATCGTATTGGCATAAAACCGCTTTACTATTTTTTTGATAATAAGAAATTTGTTTTTGGCTCGGAACTGAAATCAATATTGCAGGTTAAAGACATTCCAAAGCGTATTGATCTGACCGCGCTTGATAATTTTTTGACATTTGAATATATCCCAGCGCCACTGAGCATTTTTCAGGATATAAAAAAATTGCCGCCAGGGCATACGCTGGTTCTTAAAAATAATAATATCAATATTAAGCAGTACTGGGACCTGCAAGTAAAAACGAATGGTTTTGATGAGTCTTTATCCAGGCAAAATCTAATGGAACTGCTGCAGGATGCCGTAAAAATAAGGCTCATGAGCGACGTGCCACTTGGTGCATTTTTAAGCGGCGGTGTCGATTCCAGTACAATTGTCGCGTTAATGTCCCGGGTGATGGATCAACCAGTAAAGACTTTTTCCATCGGTTTTGAAGACCAGACCTATAACGAGTTGAATTATGCCAGGATGATCGCCAAAAAATTCAATACGGAGCATCACGAATTTATCATTCAACCCAATGCTGTGGAATTAGCGGATAATTTGCTTCAATTTCTTGATGAACCGTTTGGAGATTTTTCAATTTTCCCAACCTATCTTGTTTCAAAAATGGCGCGGGAATATGTAACTGTTGTCCTCTCCGGGGATGGAGGAGATGAATTGTTTGCCGGTTATGATACCTATATTGCTGATCAAATGGCAAATCACTTCACAAAAATTCCGGGCTGGTTCCGAAATGGATTTGTCTCCCGGATTTTGGAAGCAATTCCGCCATCACCAAAAAAGAAAGGGCTGATTAACAGGGCGAAACGTTTCGTCGAAGGAATGAGATTGCCTGAGGATTTGCACCACACCCGGTGGATGATATTTTTGCAGCAAATGGAAAGAGGCTTGCTTTTTACGGATGATATGAAAAGCGGCATGATTGAAAAAGATTCTTACAAATTTATTCGTAACTATTTCAATAATGTGATCCCCCAGTCGGATGATGATATTAATCAACAAATGTATGTGGATGTTAAAACCTATTTGGTTGACAATATTTTAGTAAAAGTCGACAGAATGAGTATGGCGACTTCACTTGAGGCAAGAGTTCCTTTGTTAGACCATCGGTTTGTTGAATTTGCTGCAACTGTACCGGGTAGTGCAAAGCTTCAGGGTAAAAAATCAAAAGCCATTTTGAAGCAGTCCATGGAAGAGTTGCTGCCAAAAGAAATTTTATACCGGGGAAAAGAGGGATTTAGCATCCCGATTAAAAATTGGATAAAAGAAGATTTAAAACCAATGATGATGGATATTCTATCACCGGACAAAATAAAAAGAGAAGGATTTTTTAACGTTGATTTTGTTGAAAGACTTAAAAATGAACACCTAAATGGCGCTGAAAACCATAGTCATCGATTGTGGGCATTGATGATTTTTGGTAAATGGTATGATATTTATATGAGTTGAAATTCGAAAACGATTGTGGGAAATTGATGAAAAGAGATCTTAAAAAATTAAGCAGCGAAAAATATGATGTTGTTGTGATTGGCGCAGGGATTTACGGCGTTGCCACAGCCTGGGACGCAACGTTGAGGGGATTGAAGGTTGCCTTGATTGATAAAGGTGATTTTGGCAATGCAACTTCTGCAAACAGCCTAAAAACCATTCATGGCGGACTGCGCTATTTGCAGAATTTGGATATCATACGAATGCGGGAATCCATTCACGAAAGAATGGTATTAATGAATATTGCCCCAAATTTAATATACCCACTGCCCGTACTGATGCCAACATACAGCCATAAATTAAAAAGCCGCCCCGCATTAGCTGCTGCATTGATCGCAAATGATATTGTTGGGTTTGACAGAAATGGACTTGATGATCCTCATAAATTCATGCCCAGGGGACACACTATGTCCTCTAAAAAATTAAAACAGCTAATTCCCGGTTATGATAAATATAATTTGAACGGCGGCGCGCTGTGGTACGATTGCCAATGTTACAACACGGAAAGGCTGGCGCTATCGTATGTACTTTCTGCAACACAAAAAGGTGCAGATGCGGCGAATTATGTAACAGCAACCGGATTTTTATCGAAAAATCAAAAAGTTTGTGGGATTAAGGTTAAAGACTCTTTGACTGGAGAAAGTTTTGATATTCAGGGAAAAATGATTGTCAACGATGGCGGTCCCTGGGTGGATAAAATTTTATCAAATTTGAATGGAAAAGTACCTGCCAAAAAGTTCAGCCTTTCAAGCGCTTTAAATCTCATAGTAGATCGGGATATCATGGGTGAATATGCTGCCGGATTATCCGGGCCGTTCAAGCATACTTTTGCTGATGGAAGCGAATACAACGCTTTCCGCATTTTATTTTTTGCACCATGGCGGGGAAAAACAATTATTGGCACAAACCATCTTCCTTATGATGGTGATTTGAATGAGTATAAAGTTACTGAAAAAGAGATACAAAGCTTCCTCGCCGATGTCAACCAGGCACACCCGGCAGCAAATATTAAAAGAGATGAAGTGTCTTATTTTTATGGCGGCTTTTTGCCCACGACCGGGTTAAATCCCAAAACCGGTGAAGTCCAACTCGTGCGGCATTACCAACTCCATGATCATAGTGTTGAAGACCAGGTAAATGGATTGATAACAGCAGTTGGCGTAAAATATACCACAGCCAGGGATGTGGCAAAAAAGACGGTTGATTTGGTTTTTCAAAAAATGGAAAAGAAATCGCCACCATGCCAAACCGAGGAAACGAGGCTTTATGGTGGCGAAATTGAGAAATTTGAAGATTTTTTGAATGATAACATAAACAGCAAGCCTTTCGGATTAGATGAAAAAGTGATGAAACATTTAAGTTACAATTATGGTTCGGCATTTCAGGATATTTTAAGTTACGGGAAAGAAAATAAAGAAGTACTACAGAAAATAACCGGCTCTGAAGAAGTCGTAAAAGCTGAAGTGGTTCATGCAGTTCAACAGGAAATGGCGCTGAAATTATCGGATGTCGTTTTAAGGCGAACTGACCTGGGATCCGGAGGCAGCCCGGGAGAGAAAGCATTAGCAGATACTGCACAAGTTATGGGTGTAGAACTCGGTTGGGATAAAACGAAGATTAAGCAGGAGATTGCCGAGGTTGAACAGGTTTATATACCGGGATATTAAATATAAAAATTCGGAGTGCATCGCCTTTACAAACTGTTCATGAACTGGAGAGTTTCATTTAAATTTTCGGGCTAAAGCCCGAATTTTCTAGAGCCAATAGAATCCCCACCATAAATGGCGGGGTTAGTCAATTGATATTATTACAAATATCCATCATGACTAACCCCACCCTTCAGGGCGGGGGGTGAGGAAAAGCCTCCACCAGTGGGCTTTAGCCCAAAATATTAAGTTCTTGGACACCCTGTTTATGTGATGCACGCAATCCATAAAGGGATTACACTCCAAACCTTGTTAGTGATATGTTAGCTGAACAGAAGGCCAAATCATTAAATTTTTTCCTTGTGTTCTCTGCCTGTGCCCGAAGGGTATGCTTTCTGCGGTGAATAAATAAGAAATTAAAAGCAATTATGGGAAATATTGAATGAGTAAAAAAGTATTAGTAACCGGCGCCACTGGTTTTACCGGCGGACATCTTGCTGAAGAATTGGTGAATAAAGGATACAAAGTGCGGGCTTTATCTTTGCCTGGACAGGATATGGATAAGTTAAAATCACTCGGCGTCGATATTGTTGTCGGAGATTTGACAAAAAAAGAGACTTTGAAAAAAGCAGTTGAGGACGCCGAAATTGTATTTCACATAGCAGCCGTTTACAGGGAGCAAAACGTCCCCCACCAGTTGTTTTTTGATGTGAATGTGGGAGGAACAAAAAACTTGTTAGAGATGTCGCTGGATGCTGGTGTTAAACGATTTGTACATTGCAGCACAGTTGGCGTTCAGGGCGAAATTAAAAATCCGCCGGCGCCGGAAACAGCTCCTTATAATGCAGGTGATTATTATCAGCAGTCAAAAATTGAGGGCGAACAGTTAGCGCTCAAATTTTTCAAAGAGAACGATATCGAAGGTGTCGTATTTCGACCAGTGGGCATTTATGGTCCAGGCGACACCCGCTTTTTGAAAATATTTAAATTTGTCAAAAACGGTAAATTTCGCATGATTGGCAGTGGAGATGTCCTTTACCATCTAACGTATGTCAAAGACCTGGTGCAAGGGATAATTTTGTGTGGTGAGAAAAAGGATGCCGTGGGAGAAGTCATTACCCTTGGCGGAAACGAATATGTTACCTTGAACGAATACATAAAAATTTTAGCAGAAGCAGTGGACGTCCCTGTTCCGAAAAAAAAGGTGCCTTTATTCCCTGTTTGGGTTGCTGCTGTTTTGTGCGAAGCAGCTTGTTATCCTTTCAGAATTAGTCCGCCAATTTACCGCAGACGGTTGGACTTTTTTACCAAAGACCGCGCGTTCGATATTTCAAAAGCTAAGAAGTTACTCGGCTATCAACCAAAAGTTTCTTTAAAAGAAGGGTTGAAAATTACTGCTGATTGGTATAAAGAGAATAATTTGTTTTAAGTTTGTATGAATGAACTGGGATTTTGATAAGTAGCAATGATTGTTTAGTTAAATATAAGTCTTGCAACATGGTAAGGTCAAGGTCGAGATCAAGGTCAAGAAAGAACAAGTTTTTCTTGATCTCGACCTTGATACTAAATTTCACAGTTGTTATTAAATCAATTAAATTTTTAACTTGTGTCTTCGTGGCAAAAAAATATAAATGAGAATCCTATGTCAAAATCAACGATAGATAATGTAAAAACCATGGTCGGGGCGCCGCCACCGTCAAAAAAAAGAAGCATGAAAAACTTGGTGCTCACGGCTATCAAAGCAATCATTAGCGCCGCGCTCATCTATTATATTTTGAACAAGACAAATCTATCCGAAATCTGGGTGTCGGTGAAGGCAGCAGATCCCTGGATTTTATTGCTCTCCTTTTCATTACACGCAGTGGGATATTATGCCAGCGCCTACCGCTGGCGAGTGTTAGCACTGGCTCAGAAAATGGACATGCCGGTTTCATATTTAGTGAAGTCTTATGCTGTGGCTATGTTCTTTAATAATATTTTGCCAACAACCATTGGCGGCGATGCCGTCAGGGCGTATGATTCCTGGCGAAAAGGATTTCCCAAATTAAAGTCGATTGCCACGGTGGGAGTTGAGCGATTTATTGGTTTATTTGCCTTAGTCGTTTTTGCCGTAATCGCGGTCGCATTAACAGGAGAAATAAACAGCCGCGTGCCATATCTTTGGCTGTGGGTCACAATAACTTTTTTGCTGATGTGGTTTGTTTTACAGGGTATATTTCTTCAGCAAGGTAAAGCCAAAGTACTGGCAAAAATATTTTCACTGCCAGGCTTCAGTATTTTTGGAAAAATTGTCAAAAAATTTTCCGATGCCTTTGTCAATTTCAGGGGTAAAAATAAAGAATTAGCTATCTCGATAGCGCTTTCCTTGCTCCTGCAAATAAATGTAATTTTTCATTATTATTTAATTTCAGAAGCGCTGGGGCTCGAAGTGCCATTTATTAAATTTTGGGTGATCATTCCCATCGCGTTATTTGTGCAGATGATCCCTGTCTCAATAAATGGCATTGGCATTCGGGAAAATCTTTATGTTTTCTTTTTAGGGCTTTATGGCGCTTCTGTGGCATCATCGATTGCTTTTTCTTGGATTGCTTATGGTATGATTTTACTACTGGGACTATTTGGGGGAATTCTTTATATTTTTAGAAAAGAGGAAAAGGTTGATTTAAAAAGTTTAGAGGAGAAAGAAATGTCGGAAAGTGAAACAACAAAAACACGGGACGAAATATTAGATACGCAGAAAGAACTATTTGACAAGAAGAAGTCTTCCATGCAAAAATACCAGGAATTAATTCTTGGTCAAAAAGGATTGTGGAAGTTGATAAAATATGAATTTGTTATGACATTTACCAATTGGCTTCCAGGCGCTTTGGGCTTATTGCTGCGAAGTAAATTATATCCAATGATTTTCGGCAGCGTGGGAAGGAATGTTGCATTCGGCACAAATATTGCAATCCGACACCCCCATAAGATTCACATTGGCGACAATGTTGTCATCGACGATCATTGTGTTTTGGATGCAAAAGGAGAAGGCAACAAGGGACTCACAATTGGCAACGGCGTATTTGTCGGAAGAAATACAATCCTCACCTGCCATGACGGCGACATCGTTTTAGAAGATAATGTTAATATCGGTTTCAATTGTGTTATTTCTTCTTTGGGCTCAATTGTTATTAAAGAAAATCATTTGATGGCAGCCTTTTGTTATCTTGTTGGCGGCGATCATGTAGCTGACCGGACTGATGTGCCGATTTTAAACCAGGGAAGAACAGCTAAGGGTATCATGATTGAAGAAAATATTTGGCTCGGCGCCGGGGTTGCTGTTTTGGATGGTTCGACTATCGGCAGAGATTCCATCGTTGGCGCCCATGCCGTGGTGAATGGAGAAATCAATCCCTATTCGATTGCAGTTGGCGCACCAGCCAAGACTATTCGTGATCGTAGAGATGGGGATAAATGAGATTTGTAAACGTGCACCAAGATATCAGTTAGGATAAGACCAAAAAATTCCAACGGATGAGCGGCCAACGGATATGGATTAAAGTTTTTAATAATTCTAAAGGATTTACTTCATTTGATGTCTGATGGTGTTTTCGTTCATTCACTGCTCATTGGTTTCTAAACAAGGAAATTTCGTAACTGTTCAGTTGTCTGTTGTATCTATGTCATTCTGAACGAGGGAG